>OLQE01000002.1_pt1 | contig 252396 bp, 244 predicted proteins | sample 1643161 | NCBI WGS metagenome assembly OLQE01 (sample SAMEA3136650, study PRJEB25190) | human gut metagenome
ACAAAAGGGAAAAACAGCGGATTGTTTTTCCCTTTTGATTAAACATATAAAGTTTTATCAAGAAACCCAAGAAGCAGATGGCTTTCTTTAAAAAGAGAGAAGCAGGATGCTTCATAAAGTAAGAAGGAACCATTTTGACGGTTCCTTCTTTGAAAGCTTCATTCAATAAAAAAGAAACGGGGCGTTTCTCAAAAAAGCCAAGAAGCAGGCTTCACAAAGAAAAGGCAGATTAAAAAGGGGGAGCCGCCACGGCTCCCCCTTTTATTTAATACCTGTCAGGTCAAAATCAGGAATATAACCCTTGTCCGCCGCCCCACGCTCCTGCACAAAGCCGTCGAGACCAAGCTCAAAGAGCCTGTTTGACACCTTTTGGAATTCACGCGCGGTAATCTTCCGGTTGATTTCCGGGTACCTTTCCGCCTGGCCGCAGGACACATACTGCGCCATCAGGCTGACGAGTATTTCATCCCCGAACTCCCTTGCGAGCAGCTCCAAAACGGCTATGCTGTTTTTGGTGTTCATCGGCAGGACAAGGTGCCGTACAATCACGCCGCTTTGCAGCATGCCGCTTTCATCAAAACGCGGGTTCCCCGTTTGGCGCACCATTTCTTTCATGGCGCGAATCGCCGTATCGCGGTAGCCGGGCGCTGAGGAATAGCGCAGCGCCATTTCATCGTCGGCATATTTAAAATCCGGCAGGTAAATGTTTACATATCCTTTGAGCCTTCTAAGGCTCTCCACACTTTCGTACCCCGAACAGTTATACACAACAGGCACACGCGGCCTGTAAATCGAAAGGCTTTCAAGCACCGCGTCGATATAGTGCGACGCGCTCACCAAATTGATGTTATGTACGCCCTGTTCTTCCAGCCTTTGAAAGCCTTCCGCAATCTCCTTCGGCGTCATCTCTTTGCCAAAGCCCCGCGCAGAAATTTCATAGTTCTGGCAATAAACGCAGCGCAGCGTACAGCCGCTGAAAAAGACGGCGCCGCTGCCGTTTTTTCCGCTTAAACACGGCTCTTCCCAGTAATGCGGCGCAATCCTTGCGACCTTTGGGAGCATTCCCGCGCGGCAGAAGCCCTCTCCCTCACGCGGGCCGCGGTACGCCTTGCAGTTTCTCGGGCAAGCTGTACATTCATCTATCGATAGCTTCATAATCTGTCATCCCCGTAAATAATCCATAATGGCCTGATACCGCTCCACAAGCTGGTCAAACGTATAATAACGGCAGTTCGCCGGGCTTGTGGAGGGAAGCGGGATGGCTTCTATCCCTGTTTTGCCCCTGCATAGCCGGTTATAAAGCGCATACGCCTTTGTTCCGGTCGTAAAAACCGCCTGTATGTCCGATACATTGAGGATTCTGTTTAAATCGTTCGGCACCGGATTTTTGATGCTCCCGTCGTCCGCGCCCGCAATATCGCAGGAAGCGAGCACATCCCACAGCGCAATGTGATTCTCCTTAAGCAAGGCGGTACACTGTTCGTTCGCCGCGGGTACAGCGCAGGAAAACAGCGCTGCCATCACGCGCCAGAACCGGTTCTGCGGATGGCCATAGTAAAACCCGATTTCGCGCGATTTGGGCGACGGCATCGTGCCGAGGATTAAAACCCGTGACGCTTCATCGTAAACCGGCTCAATCGTATGGATAATTTTTTCCCGCTCCACAGCGCATCCTCCTCCCTATAACAAAAAAGGAACGCTTTGTCTGTAAACCCTTACAAACCGCCGCGCTCCCTGTATGTATCATATTGTAACACCGGCGTTTATCTGTGTCAATCCTCAGCAGAGCGCCGTTTTATTTTTCCAGCTCTTTCTTTTCCTCCGGCGTGATTGTCCTTATGGGCTTGCATGGATTGCCCACAGCAAGCACGTTTGACGGAATATCCTTAACGACAACGCTGCCCGCGCCGATTACCGTGTTGTCGCCAATCGTGACGCCCGGCACGATGGTCACGCCGCCGCCAATCCAAACATTATCGCCGATTGTTACCGGCTTTGCGTTTTCAATAAACTGGTTGCGCGTCTCGGCGTCGAGCGGATGGGTGGCCGTGTAAATGCCGACGTTCGGCGCTAAAAACACATGATGTCCGATTGTTACCTTCGCGCAGTCAAGAATGACGCAATTGTGGTTGGCGTAAAAATGCTCGCCCACGCTGATGTTATACCCGTAGTCACAGTGAAACGGCTGTTCCACCCAGACATGCTCCCCTGTCTTTCCAAACAGCCGCTTAATCAGCTCCGATTTTTCCTGCCCCTGCGACGGCCTCAGATTATTAAAATCAAAAGTCAAGTCCTTCGCACGGTTGCGGTCGTTCTCCAATTCTTCATCGATGGGGTTATAAAGCTGGCCGCTTATCATCTTCTCTTTTTCTGTCATCGTCATACTCCTCCGTACGATTACCTTTTGTAATCGTTTTCTTTACTTCAGCTATTTATATCACGCCCACAGCCGTTTGTAAAGCCGTTTGCAAATTTTTGGCATTTATTCCAAACCGGAACGAACACGTATGAGCCCGGATTTATATAAATAGCCCCACGGCATGTGTTTTGGTACATGCCGCGGGGCGGTATAATGGGCAGGCTCAGCTTTCAAAAAGCGGAGTGGAAAGGTAACGCTCCCCCGTGTCCGGCAGGATAGCGACAATATTCTTGCCCTTGTTTTCCGGACGGCGCGCAAGCACAGACGCGGCGTATACAGCCGCTCCGGAGGATATACCCACGAGCACGCCCTCGTTTTTTGCAATCAAGTTGCCAGTATGGAACGCATCCTCGTTCGATACGGCCAGGATTTCGTCATAAACGCCGGTATCGAGCGTTTTGGGGACGAAGCCCGCGCCAATACCCTGTATTTTATGCGGCCCCGCTGTCCCCTTAGACAATACAGGCGAGCCCTCCGGCTCAACAGCGACAATTTTAACAGACGGATTTTTCTCCTTGAGGAACTTACCCGCTCCGCTTAATGTACCGCCCGTCCCAATGCCTGAGACAAATATATCCACCCTGCCGTCGGTATCCTCCCAGATTTCCGGGCCGGTCGTTTTATAATGCATCGCGGGGTTCGCGGGATTGTCGAACTGGCCGAGGATTACCGCGCCGCTGATTTCGTTTTTAAGCTCCTCCGCCTTTGCAATCGCGCCCTTCATACCCATGGCGCCGTCGGTCAGGACAAGCTGCGCGCCGTATGCCTTGAGTAAATTCCTGCGCTCGACGCTCATCGTCTCCGGCATAGTGAGGATTACGCGGTAGCCGCGTGCCGTCGCGACGCTTGCAAGCCCGATTCCCGTGTTCCCGCTGGTTGGCTCTATGATTGTGGAGCCTTCTATTAAAATTCCTTTCTGCTCGGCGTCTTCAATCATTGCCTTCGCTATGCGGTCCTTGACGCTTCCGGCTGGATTAAAATACTCAAGCTTTGCCAAAATTCTCGCGGGAAGCCCCTGTGCCTTTTCAAAATTTGCAAGCTCCATCAGCGGCGTACGCCCGATAAGCTCTGTTACGCTTTTATAAATCTGTCCCATAGTAAATCGCTCCTTTTTAAGAAATTGCCCGAAAAGCCTCTTCCAGGTCGTATCGTATATCGTCGATATGCTCCGTGCCGATTGACACGCGCACCGTATTCGGCTTGATGCCTTGTTCCAGCAGTTCCCTTTCATTCAACTGGGAATGCGTCGTTGTCGCCGGATGGATAACAAGCGACTTCATATCCGCGACGTTTGCAAGCAGGGAAAACACCTGCAGGCTGTCGATGAATTTCTTTGTTTTTTCCTCATCACCCTTGATTTCAAACGTAAAGATTGAGCCGCCGCCGTTCGGAAAATACTTGTCGTAAAGCGGCCTTTGCTTGGGGTCGAGAGACGGGTGGTTGACTTTCTCCACAAGCGGATGTCCGTTTAAAAAGGCAAGCACCTTCTTTGTATTTTCCACATGGCGCTCCACACGGAGGGAGAGCGTTTCCAAGCCCTGCAGAAGCAAAAACGCGTTAAAAGGGGAAATTGCGGCGCCCGTGTCGCGCAGGAGCACCGCGCGGACGAGCGTTACAAACGCGGCTTTTCCCGCGGCCTTCGTAAAGCTAACGCCGTGGTAGCTGTCGTTGGGCTTGACCAGGTGTTCAAACTTGCCGCTTGCTTCCCAGTCAAAATTACCGCTGTCAACGATTACGCCGCCAAGCGACGTTCCGTGGCCGCCGATAAACTTAGTCGCGGAATGCACGACGATATCAGCGCCGTACTCAATCGGCCTTAAAAGGTAAGGCGTCGCAAAAGTGCTGTCGACCACAAGCGGGATATTATGGCTATGCGCAAGCCGCGCCACTTTCTCTATATCGATAAGCGTGGAGTTTGGGTTTCCAAGCGATTCAATAAAAATTGCCTTTGTATTGTCCCGCAGCGCACGCTCGAACGCGCCTTCCTCATCCGGGTCTACAAATGTCGTTTCAATGCCGTAATCTGGGAACGTGTGTGCAAGCAGGTTGTACGTGCCGCCGTAAATCGTCTGCGCCGACACGATATGGTCCCCCGCGTGCGCAAGGTTTTGCAGCGTATAGGCAATCGCTGCCGCGCCCGAAGCAACGGCGAGCGCCGCGGCGCCTCCCTCTAAAGCGGCAACTCTCCGCTCGAATACATCCTGCGTGGGGTTCGTGAGCCTGCCGTAAATGTTGCCCGCATCCGCCAGCCCAAACCGTGCCTGCGCATGGCTGCAGTCGCGGAACACATAAGAAGTTGTCTGGTAAATCGGGACGGCGCGCGCATCCGTTACGGGGTCCGCCGTCTCCTGCCCGACATGAAGCTGCTTTGTTTCAAAATGAAGCGTTCTCTCATTTATTTTACTCATAATAAAATTCCCTCATTCCAATTAAAATGTTTGCCTTGCCGAATACATAATATGGATACGCCGATAAATCACCGGCACATTCGTTCAGCCTTTGGCATACATCGTTTGGTTTGCAGGTACTTTTCTAAAAGAAAAATCATGGGATCAGCGCCTTTCTTATTATTCCTATATGTTAACTAGGAATTTGATTGCATTTATCATACCACAAAAGAAGCGTTTGTCAACCCTTTTTCAAAAAAATGGTTATAAATTTTTAAATAACATAGTCGTTTTCTCCGCGGCGGCGCTCCAATTCCACAAGGTCGTAAAGCGTAATGCCGTCTACAACGCCGTTTATCGCTTTATTGAGCTTTTTCCATACATACAGCGTCGTACACTGCGCGCTGCGCACGCATTTGTTTTCCTCATCCTCAAGGCATGGGACGGGCGCCAGGCTCCCCTCTGTCAGACGCAGAATTTCCCCTACGGTGTACTCCTTCGCGGCCCTTGACAGCCGGTAGCCGCCGTTTGCGCCGCGCACGCTCCTTACAAAGCCCGCCTTGCTCAGGACCAGGATAATCTGTTCCAAATATTTTTCAGAAATCTCCTGCCGGGCCGCAATACTTTTGAGCGAGATATATTCCCCCGTATCGTTTAAAGCGAGGTCGAGCATCAGGCGCAGCGCATACCTGCCCTTCGTAGAAATTTTCATTAAAGCCACGTCCTTTCAAGCCGGGCACAGGGGAATCCCCTCCAATTCCGACTGAATAAATAGGATTTTTATTTATACTATTCTTTTCCCAATGGTTTGTCAACTATTTTTCTTTTCAACGTTATTATGCTGTCTGTACATTTTTGACGAATTATGTTAAGATAAGGGCAGAAACAGGAAAAGGATGATACTTTCTTGAATATACTGGTTTTGTCCTGCAACACGGGCGAAGGTCACAACAGCGCTGGACGCGCGGTATATGAACAGTTTAAGCAGAGGGAAGTCCCCTGCGAATTTAAGGATACCCTTGCAATTGGCAGCGAACGGGCATCCCGTTATGTAAACAGCCTTTATGTCGGCATTACCACAAAATCCCCGAATACGTTCCGCCTGCTTTACAAGGCGGGCGATGCCGTCAGCCGCTTAAACGGCAAGTCGCCAATCTACGCGGCGAACAAGCTGAACGCCAAAAGCTTGTATGAGTATCTTATCCGCCATAAAATCGATACGGTCGTCACGCCGCACCTTTTCCCCGCTGAAACGCTGACAGGCATCCGCAAACGGTACGGCAAGTTCTTTCGTTTTGCGGCTGTCGCCACAGACTATACCTGTATCCCCTTCTGGGGGGAAACGGAGCCGGATTATTTCATCGTTCCCCATGTCGACCTCGTACCGGAATTTATAGAAAAGGGTGTAAAAAAACAGACGATTCTGCCGTATGGCATCCCTGTATCGGGAAAGTACAGGCAGCATACACCGAAGGCCCAGGCAAGAAAAGAGCTCGGGCTTGAAGAGAATAAAACGACGCTTCTACTGATGTCTGGAAGTATGGGCTTTGGAAAACCCGCAGCACTCGTCCACGCGCTTTTGCACGCGTTTGGAAAAGGGACCTCGATTGTCGCCCTGTGCGGAGGAAACAAGAAGCTTTTGCAGGCGCTGCGGGAGGAATTCTCCGTCTGTCCCAATGTCATGCCGCTCCCATTTACCGACAAGGTCGGGCTTTATATGGACGCCTGCGACCTGCTGTTTACAAAACCCGGCGGGCTTACCTCGACAGAAGCCGCCGTAAAAAACATCCCTATCATCCACACCGAACCCATCCCGGGCTGCGAGACAAAAAACGCGCAGTTTTTTGTTCGGAACGGCCTGTCGCTTTTTTGTCCCGGCCGGCCGCAGGACACTGCGCGCAGTGCCTATGAGCTTCTGCATGATAAAAACGAAGTGGAACAAATGCTCAGGCGCCAGCGGGAGCATATCAAACCAGACGCGGCGGAAAAAATCTGCACGCTGCTGGAAGAATCGGCAATTTAAAATAAGACGGCGAATATTCCGAAGCGGTTATGAGGGATATTCCAGAAAGGGAGGGTCGATATGGAACACATTTTACCCTATCTGTTTTTCACCATAATCGGATATTTGTCGGGAAGCATCGTGTATTCCTATTTTCTTCCCAAGCTTTTCTTCAAAAAAGATATCCTAAAAATCAGCGACGACGGCAATCCCGGCTGTGCTAACGTGTTTAAATACGTCGGCGTGCCGATGGGCATCCTTTGCCTTGCGCTCGACTTTTTCAAAGGATACGTTCCCGTCTTTATCGCCTCCCATATGCTCAGCCCGGAAAGCCTGCTGTTTGCCCTCGTTATTGCCGCGCCGACGGCAGGGCACGCGTTCAGCCCATTTCTGCGGCTCAGGGGAGGCAAGGCAATCAACGTTTCGTTTGGAAGCTTAGCGGGCCTTATGCCGCGGTTTTTTACGGTCTGGTGGCTGGTAATACCGTTTGTTATTCTGTCTACCGTATTCCGGCTCAACCCGCACAGCCTGCGCGTGGCGGTAAGCTACACGGCAATGCTTGCAATGAGCCTGCTGTTTGATAAAAGCACGGCGGTTACGCTCGCTGTTTTTCTGCTGTGTATGTCTGTCCTGTACCGCCACCTGCCCGGATATATCAAAGGCGGGTACAAGGAAGGGCAACTAAAATTCTTGAATTTTACACTTTGGGGCAGGCAGTAATACGTAATAAAGGCCGCGGAATTGTATTCCGCGGCCTTAGCTTTTATTTCTGCTCAAAATCTTTATACATCAGGCTGGGCTGTATGCCGGTGTTGTTCTGGTATTTTCCGCTGCTGTATAAATCGTATTCCCCATCGATATCATGATAATAAATTTGGCAGACCTCAACGTTCGGGTAAATCCGTACCGGCTGCACGCAAAAAATCTCAAGCGTCCAAAAGCCCGCAAACCCAACGTCGCCGAACCCGGCCGTCACATGGATAAACAGGCCAAGCCTTCCCGTTGAGGAACGGCCCTCCAGCATGGGGATATATTTGTCCGTTTTAGTAAACTCGTTTGTCCTTCCAAGATACAGCCTGCGCGGTTCGAGCAAAAGCCCTTCTTCCGGTATGATGAGCTTTTTCACCGCGTTCGGCGTTTTCATATCGAGTACGTCATTTTCATAAACGAGCAGCTCGTTAGAAAGCGACAGGTTATAGCTGTTCGGGTTAATCTTTTTCTCATTGAACGGCTCAATGACGATTTCCCTGCCCATATGCTTTAAAATTTCCTTACCGGAAAGTATCATCGTGCGCTCCCCCTTCACGGGTATGTTCTTATTTAAAGTCCGGCAATATTTCTTGGATTCTCGGAAGAAGGCCGATTTTGGGTTTGTCCGGGTCAGGAAGCTGCGGAAAATCGTAGCCTGGATAGTCGTTGCCCTCGACGATTGCGGGACCGTTTTCCGTCAGGCATACATCCCACCCGACATAGCGCATCTGAGGCACCTCGAGCGCCGCCTGCAAAACCATTTCCTTGACTTCCTTCATAAAGGGGAGGCGGTAGCCCAAAAATTTAATGCCGGTATAGGGATGCTTGTCGTAGTTGATAAGCTTTGAGGTATGCCCCTGCCCGATTATTTCGCCCTTGTCGAGGTCGAAGTGGCACGCAAGCCCCCCGTTCTCAAGGTTATCGACAAACTTGCCGTTGTTGCCCATCTTGAATACAGCGTATAGGATGTGCGGCACTCCCTGCTCTACGATTGTACCAATCCTTAGGCAGTTGAGCGAATCGGGATAAATCCTCGCCGCGGCCTCGTGCTGCCTGATTACCTCTTCAATTACGCCGAAATTCTTTTCCCTGCTTGTAACATAGGCGTAAAGCTCGTCCAAATCGCGGAAGGAGGAAACCTTAATTTTCTCGATTCCCTTGCCGCTTTCCCCAATATACGGCTTTGCAAAAAAATAATCCTTTCCCCGCACAAAGGCCTCAAATTCATGAAAGCTCAAATTCTTGAGGTCGAGTACCTGGCGGCCAAGATATTTTGAAAACCGCCTGTCAAATACATTTTTCTCGTCGAATATATAGCTGTAATCCTGGTTATTGAGACGAAGAATCAGCTTTTTGTTTTTGACCCGCGTTACATAAGTGGCGCGCTGCTTCGCCGTCATATTGTAGAATTCAAAAATTTGGTAGTCGTAATAGCCCGCGCCGTACCGCGCGGAACAGTTAAGAATATCGAGAAAAATAGACGCCTTGTTCTTTCCAGTCTTTTCATGTACATGGTCTACGACGCCCTTCATCTTATCAAGGCTTGCGCCGCCCGCCATTTTTGTAATTTCCCTCAGGCCCATATCCGTTCCCCTGTTCTGTACTATGTTTTATCCGAAAAAACGGTACGCCGTCGCCGGCGTACCCACCCATCCTGTTTATTTTATCAGAGCAAGATTTTCCGCAATCGCTTCCTTGAGCATGGAAAGCCCGCGTAAAAGGCGCTCCTGTTCAATGACGAGCGGAGGCATCAGCTTTACAACGGAATTTTTTCTGCCCGCGCCTTCAATAATGAGGTGCTTTTCAAAACAGGTATCTATCACCTTGTCGCTGAAGCCCTTTACCGGAATCTTTTCAAAATCGACGCCCCAGACAAGGCCGATGCCCCTTAGCTCCAGCCTGCTGTCGAGCGGAAGAATTTCCCTTTCGATATAGCTGCGCACAAGCTCGCCCTTTTCACGGGTTTGTTCCTCTACCTTGTGTTCGAGCATATATTCAAGCCCCGCCTTCGCCGCAATGAAGGAGAGCTGGTTGCCGCGGAACGTACCGTTGTGCTCGCCCGGCTTCCAAATATCGAACTCCGGCTTGAAGAGCGTAAGCGCCAAGGGCATACCGTAGCCGCCGATGGATTTTGATAACGTTACCATATCGGGTACGATACCGGCGCGTTCAAATGAGAAAAACGTACCTGTCCGGCAGCAGCCGACCTGTATGTCGTCTATAATCAGGATAATATCGTAATCGTCGCAGAATTTGCGAACAGCCTGGAGCCATTCGTTATCCATTACGCGGATACCGCCCTCGGCCTGCGTCGTCTCAATCACAAGCGCCGCCGGCCTTTCCACACCGGAATGGTCGTCGTCGATTAGGCGCTTCATATAAGCGACCGTGTCCAGCTCCGGGAACATGTAGGGCGCCGGGATATGCGTAACATCCGTCAGGCTCACGCCCGCCCCCCTGCGGGAGGACTTGTCCGTCGTAAGCGCCAGGGCGCCGAGCGTCATGCCGTGGAACGCTCCCATCATCGCAAAGATATTGCTGCGCTTCTTGCATTTTCTCGCAAGCTTGATTGCGGCCTCGATGGCATTGGTGCCTGTCGGGCCGGTAAACTGTATTTTATAGTCAAGGCCCCTGGGCTTTAAGACGTTTTCTTCAAAATATTCTATGAATTCCCTTTTGGGTACCGTGTACATATCGAGCGCGTGCATCAGCCCGTCCGATTTGAGGTAATCAATCATTTTTTCTTTGATATAATCGTTGTTATGCCCATAGTTCACAGCGCCGGCTCCGCAGAAAAAGTCTGTATATTCCTCGCCCTGCTCATCATAAAACACCGCGCCCTTGGCGGTTGTGAAAACGGTGGGAAAATGCCTGCAGTAAGAGCGGACCTCGGATTCATACCGCTCAAAAGCCTCTGTCTTCAAAAAAAATCTCTCCTCGCTTCTTGTTCCATACGAATAATCGCCGGAATCTATTCGGATATCTCCGGAAACCTATAAACACCCTTTATAATTATTCCTAATTTTACAATTTTTAATCTCTTTCGTCAAGGGGACAGAACGAAAAGAACAAATGCAATAAAAAAGGTAGTACGCAGGTGTATTTTACTGTATTTTCTCCCCGCTTTCGCACTGTTATCCCCATTCTTTTTTCAACCGGGGATTTTTCTTTTTCATACAAATTACTCTGTTGTGATTAAACCGTCACTGTGCTATAATTTTCAAGTAAAACATACGTATGTATAAGCAGGCAAAGGAGGCGCAAAGCCCGTTGAAACATCTAAAATATACAATGTGCGCGATACTTTCCTGGATTCTCATACCGGCTCTTTGTACTTCCTGCGGCATGTCCGGCAAGGAGGTTCGGGAAAAGGCCGACGCCGTAACCTCTTCGGTAGAAAAAATAACGCCGGCGGACCGCCCGCCCGTATCGAGCGTGGAGCTGGACGGCAGCGGCACGGCCGGCAGCTACAGCTATAATACGGTCGGCGGAATGTCCGGACGCATTAAAAGCAATTACGACAGGCTGCAGACTACGCACGGCTTTGACGCGCTGACGGACGACGACGAGCGGTATTTTTATAAAAGGCTCGAAAGCGACGTTTATATTGTGACGGACGAACCTTCTGATTCCGGAGAATACCTGATTGAACAAATTTATTTGCCGGGCGCAAGCCTCAGGGAGGACAAACTGCGCCTGGTAATCGAAGCGTTTACAAACGACCATCCTGAAATTTTCTGGCTTGCAAACTTGTTTGGATATACGCAAAGCGGCGGCGACCAGGTTGTACAGATGTACTCCATGCTAAGCCCGCAGGATATCGAGCAATACTCACAGCAAATTGAACAGGCGGCAAACCGTATCGTTTCTTCCCTTCCAGCAGGCCTCAACGAATATGACAGGGAGCTTTTCCTTCATGACGCGCTTTTGAAAAAATGCGCCTATGCCTCGGACGTCAAAAAAATAGAGCAGGATTGGAGGCCGTTTACCCTGTATGGAGCGCTTGTGGAAAACAAAGCGGTCTGCGAGGGCTATACCAAAGCGATGCAGTATCTTTTGAGCTTCGCGGGTATTGAAAGCATTCCGGTAAACGGTACGGCAAACGGCGACTGGCACCAGTGGAACTTAGTCAAAATCAATGGGTGCTGGTACCATCTGGACGCGACCTGGGACGACAGTGACAGCTATATTTTCTACGACTACTTTAATATTACCGATTTCACTTTAAAATACGACCATGAAAAGGCAGAGGATTTCACGGAGCTTTCCTACGATGAAATCTGCGGTACATCAAGCGCTCCGGCGCAGATGTTCAACATCGGCATTCCGCGATGCATCGAAACAAACGACAGCTTTTACCGCCATGCCGCCGTATACCTTTACGGCTTCGACGAAAAATCGACCAATATTGTAGAGACGGCGCTGCTGGAAACGGTATCCGGCCACAAAAACGAGTTTTATATCCAGGTGAGCAACTCAATCGATTACCAGGAGGCGGTGGACGGCCTGTTCTATAAGGAGCCTTACCAGTTCTTCCAGTACCTTGAAGACGTCAACAGCCTGCTTGGCAGTACAAAAATTGACGAAAACAACGTTTCTATCATTAAAAAGGAACGGCTGCGTATTGTAGAGGTACGGCTCAATTATACGTCTTAAATCCCAGTAATAAACACGCAGCCCCGCATTCATACGGATGCGGGGCCTTTTTACGGATTGCGTCATTCTATTTTAGTTTTTCCCTGTCGCGGAACACGACGCACTTGCTGAAAACATAATTAAACATAATCACAAACGCCGTTACGAGCAGCTTTGCCAAATCCGCGTTCCAGCCAAGCATATCGATAAGCATAATCAGAAACACGATGGACAGCACAAGTGATAAAAAGCGCGCGCCGTAAAAGCCGAACATTTCAAGCCACAGTGTTTTTCGCCCCGCCCGCCTGCTCTGGAAAACAAAAAGCTTATTCGTCACGAAAGCAAAGGTGACGGAAAGCACCCACGCAATCGCGTTTGCAAGCGCCGTAAGCAAAGCGGATTTGGGCAGCGGGAGCGTCTGGTAGCAGAGCTTTGCCACCAAAAAATCGATGGCCGCCGTACCCGTGCCGAACAGCATATACAAGAGCATTTCCCTGCTCGTCATTACCTTGTAAACCTTTTTCAGACGTTCCACTGTTTTCCACTCTCTTTATACAAAACAGGTATATATTATGACGATATCATAACATGGTTTTCTGTAAAAAACAATCGAAACGAACGCAAAAACTTATCAGCCGCTATTCAATTTGTCCGTTGTGAGAAGCGTGCCGCTGTGATATAATGTGATAAAATATAAGAAAAATGCTGAAAAGTGTATGAAGGAGAGGAATACCGGCATGAAATATGACGCCCAGCTTTTTGAGCTGGTTAAAAAAGAGGAAATTGCCCCCGGTATATTTGATTTTCATTTAAAAAACAACGTACTGTCTGATATCGCTGCCCCTGGACAGTTCGCGCATGTATTGGTAAAAGGGAAAATGCTCAGGCGCCCGATTTCCATCTGCGACGTACAAAACGGCATTATGCGCCTTGTCTTCCAGGTAAAAGGCGAGGGGACGCAAATACTATCTGAAACGAAGCCCAACGAAACGCTCGATATTATAGCGCCGCTCGGACGCGGCTTTACGATTGAAAAAGGAAAGAAGATTGCGTTTATCGGCGGCGGAATCGGCACGCCCCCCATGCTCTACGCGGCAAAACAGGCGGACAGGGCGGTTGCTATCCTGGGCTTTCGCGGCAAGGAACAGGTCATATTGACCGACGATTTTGAGGCGGTGGGCTGCGAAGTGCTGCTTACAACGGACGACGGAAGCGCAGGAATCCACGGCTTTGTAACAGACGCGCTCGCGTCTGTTATCGGCAAGATTGACGGCATATGCGCCTGCGGTCCGAACGTGATGCTGAAAGCTGTAGCGGATATGGCAAAAAAGCACGATATTCCCTGCCAGGTATCGCTCGAGGAGCGTATGGGCTGCGGTGTAGGCGCGTGCCTCGTCTGCGCGTGCAAAACAAAAAAGGACGGAAAAGAGGGCTACTCCCACGTATGTAAGGACGGCCCCGTATTCAAGGCTGGGGAGGTGTTTTTCTGATGGCTGATTTATCGGTTAAAATTGCGGGCGTCACACTGCAAAACCCTCTGATTGCAGCTTCCGGCACCTTTGGATTCGGAAGGGAATATAACGAATTCTACGGGCTGGAAAAGCTGGGCGGCGTGTCCTGTAAAGGCATTACGTTAAAAGAACGCCTCGGCAATCCCCCGCCGCGGATAGCGGAAACGCCCAGCGGCATTTTAAATTCCGTCGGGCTGCAAAATCCCGGCGTCGGCCATTTTATTGAGCACGACCTGCCGTGGCTCAAACAGCAGTGCACGGCAGTGATTGCTAACATAGCGGGCAGTACGCAGGAGGATTACTGCGCAATGGCTGAAAAATTAAACGGTACGCCCGTCAATATGGTGGAGCTCAACATCTCCTGCCCGAATGTCAAAAGCGGCGGCGTTGCCTTTGGCACCTCCTGCGCTTCGGTTGCGGAAATCACAAAGGCTGTGCGCTCCCACTGTAAAAAACCGCTGATTGTAAAGCTTTCTCCGAATGTCGCGGATATCGCTGAAATCGCAAAGGCTGCGGAAAGCGAGGGCGCGGACGCGCTTTCTTTAATTAATACGCTTACCGGCATGCGTATCGATATTGAAACAAGGCGCCCCATCCTGCGCAACAATACGGGCGGGCTCTCCGGCCCGGCGGTCTTTCCCGTTGCGGTCCGTATGGTTTGGCAGGCGGCGCAGGCGGTCAAAATTCCCGTTATCGGGTTGGGCGGTATCTCCTGCTGGCAGGACGCCGCCGAGATGCTCATCGCGGGCGCGTCCGCATTGCAAATCGGTACCATCCTGTTCCAGGACCCATACGCGCCCGTCAAAATCTGTGAAGGCCTGAACCGTTATCTCGACGAGCATGGAATGAAATCCGTAGCCGAGCTGAGCGGTACGATAAATCCATGGTAAATTACAGCAATAAAACCGCATGATTTTTTGATAACAGGCAATGCTAATCTCAACTATAATTTAAGATATTAGAGGTTAGCTATGGAACTCTTGAATGTTGCTCTTTCATCAATCGGCTCAATTATTGTCCTGTTTATCCTGACCAAGATTATTGGTAACCGCGCGCTTTCCGAGCTAAATATGTTCGATTATATCAATGGCATCACCATCGGCTCAATTGCGGCTGAAATGGCGACCTCGCTTGAGGACGACTTCATGAAGCCGCTGCTTGCGATGATTATTTATTCAGCCATCGTCCTGCTTTTTTCATTCCTTTCAGGGCGTTCGACGTTCTGGCGCAGGATTTTCACAGGACGTTCCCTGATTTTATTCAACAACGGCAAGCTCTATAAAAAGAACTTTGCAAAAGCAAAAATCGACCTGACAGAATTTCTTGCGCAGTGCAGGTTAAACGGATATTTTGATTTGAACGAGCTGCAAATAGCAAACTTTGAGCCAAACGGCCAGATTTCCTTTATGCCCAAGGCGGAAAACCGTCCCGCTACCCCGAAGGATTTTTCCCTGAAAACAGAGAATGAAAAGCCTTCCATCCCCGTAATTACGGACGGCAAAATCCTGGACGGCAACCTGCATTATACGGGCAACGACAAGCAGTGGCTTTTAAAGGAGCTTAAGGAGCTAGGCGTAAACCGGCCCGACGACGTCTTTCTCGCCGCTGTCGATTACAATAACAAGCTGAGCGCTTATATCAAGCTGGAAGACAAGCCCGACAGGGACCTCTTCCAGTAATTATTCCGAAGGGAGAGGTTAGGCATGATTATCATGGGAGTCGATTTGGGGCACGCGCGCACAGGGCTTTCGCTGTGCGACGAGCTTGAAATGCTGGCCTCCCCCCTCTGCGTGGTTGAGGAGCGCAGCCCGAAGCTGCTGCTCCAGAAGGTCGCGGACGCCGCAAAAGGGCACCGCGCGCAGCTGATAGTCGTCGGGCTGCCGCGCAATATGGACGGAAGCGAAGGTGAAAGCGCACAGTATGCAAGGGACTTTGCGCAAAAGCTGAAAGAGGCGTCTGGTATACCGGTCGATATGCGCGACGAGCGCGGTACGACGATATCAGCCTACAGCTTCTTGAATTCAACCGACACACAGCATAAAAAAAACCGCAGAAAAATCATCGACAGCGTCGCGGCGACAATTATTTTGCAGGATTATCTCGACGCCAGAAGGCTCAAACGCGAGCAGGAACAAAGGGATACATAGAAAACGCCCGGACGTTTATTCGTCCGGGCGTTTTATTGCTGCATTTATTTGGTTTCCGATTTCTTTTCCGCCGCAGCGGAACCGTCCTTGTCCATTTTAATGACGATATGCTCTTCCTCCTGCTTTTTCTTCTGCTTTGCCTGAAGCTTTTCTTGGTTTTCCGCCGCCTTGGCAAGTAACAGCATGACAGACAGGATAAATGTAAGTATGTATAAAAGTAAAGAAAACAGCGAGCCGGGCAAAAGATTGACCGGGCCGACGAAGAAGGTCACCCACGCGGCGCCCAAAGCCGAGCAGAGAACGCCCGCTATCCCTTTTACCATACGCTTGCGGTCAAACACCGCGATAAAAAAGCCTGCGGCGGGAATAATACCGAACATCAGGTACAAAAGCCCCTGAGCGATGTTGCCGCTCATAAACGCCTTACTGAAAAAGGTGATAACTGTAAGCCCCTTGTACTCGGTCCCGCTCTGCGCTAAAACGAACGGCAGCGAAATACACGCCGTAATGATTACAAAAAAAACGCACAGCGCGATGCGCAGGTTCCTGACCTTTTTTCCATCTGTTCTCTCATCTATTTCCTTCGGCCTGTCTATCATAACGCAGTTCCTTCCCGTTTCACTTATTTTACATTGAATTTCTCTTTATAGCTCTCAATGGCTACCGACACAATCTGAACCGCCTCCTGCGAGCCCATAACCTCGTTGACCGCCGTTTCCTTGTTTTCGAGCGTTTTGTAGACGGAGAAGAAGTGGCGCATTTCGTCAAAAATATGCTTTGGAAGCTGGCTGATGTCCGTATAGTCGTTATAGGTTGGGTCGTTGAAGGGAATCGCAATGATTTTTTCGTCGTTCCTGCCGTTGTCTACCATGCTGATTACGCCGATTGGATAGCAGCGGATCAGCGTCATCGGGTAAACGGTCTGGCTGCAGAGCACCAGTACGTCGAGCGGGTCGAAATCATCCGCGTATGTACGGGGGATAAAGCCATAGTTCGCCGGATAATGCGTGGAGGTGTAAAGTATCCGGTCAAGCTCGAGCAGGCCCGTATGCTTATCAAGCTCATATTTCGTCTTGCTGCCTTTGGGAATTTCGATAACGACCATAAAATCCTTCGGATTAATCCGCGAGGAATCGATATCATGCCATATATTCATATCTGCGTGATTCCCTCCCATAATATATTGGAACTATTATAGCATGGGGTGTGCCATGTGTCAAAGGAAGCCGCGCCCCTTCTTGTACGCCGCGGCGCTTTATGTTATAATGGTGTCTCCGTTTTGTAAACACACGGCAAAGCGGCAATTTATGAACAAAGGTGATATTAATTATGGGCAACTGGGTTAACGAATCTGTCTTTTATCATATTTATCCGCTCGGCTTCTGCGGAGCGCCGGAATATAACGACGGCCAGGTGGAATACCGGCTCGATAAGCTTTCCGAATGGATTCCTCATTTAAAGGAGCTGGGCGTGAACGCGCTGTACATCGGCCCGCTGTTCGATTCGAGCAGGCACGGCTACGACACTAAGGATTATTATAAAATCGATACGCGCCTTGGGGACAACGCATCCTTCAAACGGCTTTGCGGGGAACTGCATGAAAACGGTATCCGCATCATCCTGGACGGCGTGTTCAACCATGTCGGCAGGGAATTCTGGGCATTCCGCGATGTGCAGGAAAAGCGGGAAGCCTCCCCCTACTGCGGCTGGTTCCAAAACCTTAATTTCGGCGGCTCAAGCCCGATGGGCGACCCGTTTTGGTACGAGGGCTGGAGCGGCCACTACGATTTAGTCAAATTAAACCTGCGCAATCCGGAGGTGACGAGCCACCTGCTCGGCGCAATCGGGATGTGGATGGACGAATTCGGCATCGACGGCCTGCGGCTCGACGTGGCCGATTGCATCGACCCGGACTTTTTCCGCACGCTGCGCGGCTTCTGTAAAAACAAAAAGCCGGATTTCTGGCTGATGGGTGAAATCATCCACGGCGATTACAGCCGATGGGCCAACCCGGAAATGCTCGATTCCGTTACCAACTACGAATGCTTCAAGGGAATTTACTCCTCCCACAACGACCACAACTATTTTGAAATCGCCCACTCCCTCCAGCGCCAATTTGCGCAGGGCGGCATTTACAAAAATATCTGCACCTATAATTTCGTCGACAACCACGACGTCAACCGAATCGGCGACAATTGCCGCGACCGCGCACACCTGAAAAATATTTATACCGTGCTTTACACGATGCCGGGCGTCCCGTCCGTTTACTATGGAAGCGAGTGGGGAATTCACGGCACGCGGACGAACCAAAGCGACAGGGAGCTGCGTCCCTGCCTTGACCTCGGCTCAATTCCGGACGCTGACGAGACGCTGTGCGCATTTCTTAAAACGCTCGGCAGTGCCAGGCGTTCCCTGCCCGCGCTGCAATACGGAGATTTCGAAAACACCGTGATTAAAAACGAGCAGCTCGTCTTTATGCGCCGCTGCGAGGGGCAGACCGTTTATGTCGCGCTCAACGTGGCAAATTCGGAACAGTGGATTGGCTTTCACGTTGACGGCTCTTATCAAAAGCTGACGGACGCACTGACCGGGGACGTATTCACGGTGGATAACGGATGGGCAAATATTCCTGTCCCGCAAAACGGAGCGCGCGTTCTGGTTCTCCATAACGGGGAATTCACGCGCAAGCTTGTGCAGGGCGGGCCTGTCCCACAGGATTGCCAGCGGGAGGAAACGCCTGTCCCGGTGACCTGCGGGCGCTACCGCCATTTCAAGGGAAACGAGTATGAGGTGATTGGTATCGCACAGCACAGTGAAACAGGAGAAAAGCTCGTCGTTTATAAAGCGATGTATGGTGAACAGGGCTTATGGGTACGCCCATATGATATGTTTACCGAACCGGTAGAGCAAAACGGGCAGCTGGTTGCGCGTTTTACAAAGCTAAGTTAAAAGATTAAGCCGCGGGCAATAAACACCCGCGGCTTTTATTTATATTTTCCGCATTCCTTGCACGACAGGCTCGCGGCCGTATTGTGCACGCCGCAGTCCGGGCAATACCAGGAACCGTCCCTAAGCGGAGAGACGCGCGCGCCAGTCTCATCGAAAGAGACGCCGTTTTGCGCCTGCATCTTACGCTCAAAGCCTTTAATTGTAAATCCTCCGAGCGGCATAATCGATACTTCCCTGTCATTAATACCGCCAATATTCGCCACAACAGTTTCCGGGTCGCTGAACATATCCCGCAGCGTCATATGGGGTTCAAAATACCCTCCGCAGCGCTGGCAATAACGCGTTTGCGGGTCGTTTTCAAAATAACAGGCGGGACAAATTTTCCTTTGCTTTTCTTTTTCCATACGAACACTCCTTTGTAATTAGTATGCCCTAATCACACCGGAACATGACGGTATGGTAAAATAAAAAGCACGTGCCGATTATTTGCCCGTAAGCTCAGCCAACACGCGGTAAGCGGCCTCATAATCCGGATGCTGGGTAATTTCCGGCACGTATTGCGCATATTGGACCTTTCCGTTTTCGTCTACAATAAAAACGGCACGCGTCAGCAGCATAAGCCCGTCAACCAGCGTACCGGTTGCAAGCCCGAAACTCCTGTCCCTGTAATCAGAAAGCGTCTGTACCTTATCGACTCCTTCAGCACCGCACCAGCGGGCCTGGGCAAACGGAAGGTCGCAGCTTATGGCATATATATGGACTTCCGGAAGCTGTGAAGCTTTCGCGTTAAATTTTTTAATTTCCGCATCGCATACGCCCGTATCGAGCGACGGGACAGCCGCGAATACGCGAATTCCCTCAAGGCTGCCGCTTTGCACCTGCCGCATGGAATTGTCCGTCAAGCTAAAATCCGGCATCTGGTCGCCGGTTTTAAGCGGTATCCCTTTTAATGTCACGGGATTACCCTGGAATGTAATCTGCATCTAAATCTCTCCCTGCAATTTGTTTGATGTTAGTATTCCGCGTTCCTGCCCGCTTCATACAGCCATATCAAATCAGCAGGCAGAACGTGCCGGCTATTATCAGGATAAGGCCCAAGAAGGATTTTTTTGTCAGCCGCTCCTTCAGGAACAGCCAGGAAAGCGCAACCGTCACTACGATACTGAGCTTATCGATTGGTACGACAATGCTTGCCTGCCCGCTCTGAAGCGCCCTGTAGTAACAAAGCCATGAAAGCCCTGTCGTCACCCCTGACAGACAGATAAAAATCCAGCTTTTCCGGTCAATATGCCTGATTTCACCCTGCTTTCGGGTGATGAATACCATTGCCCATGCCATAACCAGAACCACTGCCGTACGGATTGCCGTACCGAGATTGGAATCGATATGCGTAATTCCGACCTTTCCCAAGATTGCGGTCAGGCTTGCAAAGACCGCGGAAAGCACGGCATAAAGCAGCCAATTCTTTTTCTCCCCGCTTTTTACTGCGCCGCGCCGTTCAAGCATCAGAAAGGTGCCAAGGGCCATTACGATAATCCCCGCACCCTTTCCAGGAGAAACCGGTTCCCCAAGCAGCAAAAAGGCCAGCAAAATTGTCAGGATTGTGCTTGATTTATCGATTGGCGCCACCTTGTTGACGTCTCCGTTTACAAGCGCCTTAAAATAAAAGAGCCACGACGCGCCTGTAGATAAACCCGATAAGATTAAAAACAGAAGCGTTTTTCCATCAACAAGCGCAAGCGACGCCTGCGCGCCCGTAAGAAAAACAAGGAGCCAGGAAAACAGGAGGATAACGGCGGTCCTGATTGCTGTCGCTACGGTCGAATCGGTTTTCTTAACGCCTATTTTAGCAAGTATTGCCGTAACGCCCGCAAAAAAAGCGGAAGCAATCGCAAAGAAAAGCCACATCATCTCGATTCTCCTTTCACAATGAACCCCTTAATAAAACTATAACGCTATAAAAAACGCGGCGGGCAATCTTCACATCCGCTTTTAATGCCGCCTCTTTTTTGCTATAATCGGGATGTATACATAAGGGAGGCAGAGCCCATGACCCGCAAAAACAAACCGCGCAGGAAATCCAATCAAGGCAGGCCGCCGTTTCTTCCGCGCAGCTTCCGTGAATGGATTTGGACTGCGCTGATTTTCAGTACGCTGGCCTTTGCCCTAATCGTGGCGGTGTTCTTATTAAACAACTCTAATTCCAGCACGATTTTTCATTACGCAACGCCCATTATTTATTTGAATTTTTTCCTTTTAGCAAATAACGCGGTATCAATTGCCGGTTATAAAAAGCTGCGCAGGCAGAGGAGGATAAAGCCTAAGAAATTAGTCTTTACGATTCTGCTGATTTATCAGTGGGGACTGCAGGCCGCCGGAATATATACCACTGTTTTATTCTTTTTAAATAAGCCGTTCGTTCCTTAAGGTTGACATTACCCGTAAACAGAATATAATAAATGATAAACGCCGAATTTTAAGGAATGATACAAATGAAGCACTGTGAATATTGTGCCAAAGAAATTTCATATTACGAGCAATACTGCGGTAAACGCTGCGAAGAACAGGCGGGTAAATATTACAGCCTGACCAGGAATAAAAGAAAGCTGTTTTCATTTATTAATTTTACCGGCCTCCTTGCGCTTACCGTCGGGCTGTTCTGGACGCTGTTCCAGGCGCAGGTTGGCGCGTACATTGCGGGAACCGCCCTGGTTTTCCTGGGGCTATTGTACTTCTTTTTCCCCTTTGGCACGCCCGATATGCTGCAAAAATTTAAAATTCAAAAGACGATAAAAATCGTCAAAATTATTGGAAGCGCCGCAATTGTACTCGGCGTTGCAGCCATTGTTTTGGGCCTGACTGTTTTAGCCGCATAATTCTTTTTTCTATGGGAATGATAATCCCAAAAGGAAAAGGAGGAAGAAACATGCTCGACAAAATTTGTCTTATCCTGGCAATTATCGGCGGCATCAACTGGGGCGCTATCGGCATCTTCCAGTTTGATCTCGTTGCATGGATTTGCGGCGGACAGACCGGTATCGTAAGCAGAATTATCTACACGCTTGTAGGTCTTGCTGCAATCTGGTGTATTTCGCTTTTGTTCCGCGACCGCACCGAAGCCGGCGACGGCCATCTCCGCACCCAGTCCTGACGATAATACCGCTATAAATAATGGGGCTCTGTTTTGGCAGAGTCCCATTTTTTATTATTCTGTTTCATGCGCGTCTTCCTGAATGGAGGAAAACAAATCATTTAAAGCCTCGCTCATCGTCGGATGCGTATAAATATTGTCACGGAGCACTGTATAAGGTATGCTTGAATCGATTGCAAGCTTGAGCAGGTTAATCATTTCATGCGATTCCACACAGAAAAGATGCGCGCCGAGAATCAAGCCTGTTTTTTTATCGATAACCGCCTTGAGAAGCCCCTGCGGCTGCAAAAGCACCTGTGCCTTCGGGACAGCAGCGGCGGCAAGCTTTGCCGTCAGTACATCGTAACCCTTTTCGCGCGCTTCTTTTTCAGTCAGGCCCACGCGGGAAAACGGCGGGTCTAAAAATACGCTGTAGGGAACGGCGCCGCGGTTCTTTGTTGTGCGCTGCCCGCCGCCCAGCAGCTGTGATTTTACAACGCGAAAATCATCAAGGGAGACATACGTAAACTGAAGCCCCCCAGTTACATCTCCCATTGCCCAAATATGCGGGACGTTCGTTCGCAGACGCTCATCCGTTTTAACAGCGCCGCGCGGCGTTATCTCCACACCCGCGTTTTCCAGATGCAGGGCATCTATGTTTGGCCGGCGGCCAGCTGCTACGAGTACCGCCTGCGCTTCAATTTTCTCTCTTCCCCGCGGAGATTCAACATAAACTGACGCATGCCCGTTTTCCTGCGTAACCTTATAAACTTCGGCTGACCGCAGTACGCGCACACCGCGTTCGTTTAAGCTTTTTAAAACCGCTTCGGCAATTTCTTCATCTTCGCGCGGCAGGAATACCGCGCCGTCCTGGATAACGGTCACCTGTGCTCCGAAATTTGCGTAAATAGAGGCAAACTCCATACAAATATAGCCGCCGCCGATGATAACAAGCCGCCGCGGCAATTCGTTTAGATTAAGCAGGGTTTCGCTTACAAATACAAACGGATTGTTTTGAATCCCCGGAATCGGGGGTATAAACGGGCGGGAACCGGTATTGATAAAAATTTGTTCGGACTCTATGCTGAACGTCTCAAAATCCGTTTGGACAGAAAGCTGGTTCGGGCTGTCAAACGAGGCGGTTCCTGTTATCACATCTACATTCGGCAGGCTGTTTAGCTTGTCGAAATTTTTTTTGCGTAGCGCGCCTGTCAGCCGCTCCTTTTCCTCCACCGCCCTTTTGTAGCGCGCCGCTTTTTCATCAAAGCCGCCGGGTAAATTCTTTGCTTCCTGCGCGCTGTTGACAAACGATTTGGTCGGGATACAGCCCACATTGATGCAGGTACCGCCGTACATCTGCGCGGAACGCTCTATTATGGCTACTGTTTTGCCGGCGGCCGCGAGCGCCCCCGCCAGCGTTTTCCCGCCCTTGCCGAACCCAATGATAACCGCGTCGTATTTTTTCATAAATAACCCGCCCTTCTACTTTTTCTTCAGCTGGCCGCGCGTCCGGCCGGAAAATATTTTATCGTCAATGTCCCCTATGGAGATGCTCTCCAAATGTTTACCGCAAAGCTTGTTGAGCTGCGCGTAAATCCCGTCCATAATTCCCGCCATGCCGGACGCGATATAGCAGTCCATATCCTCGTTCCCGCTTTTCCAGGAAACAGAAACGAAAGCCGTGCCGAGCGCCTTTCCTACCTCGCTGAGGGTTACTTCCTCCGCCTTCCGGCAGAAAAGATAGCCGCCCTCCGCGCCTTCTTTTGTTTCAATCAAGCCCGCCCTTTTCAGCAGTGCCATAATTTTGCGCACACGCGCCGGGTTGGTACAAATATTCTCCGCCAGCTCCTCGCTTGAGAGCGTTCTCGCTTTGTGGTTGAGATACACAAGCGCATGGACCGCGATTCCAAATTCACTGGTCATGCGTCATTCCTCCCCGGATACCGTATCATACGGCCAGTCCGCGATTCCCCCGAAATCATATATATGCTTGTACCCAAGCTCCTCGAGCTTTTGCGACGCCTCTTTGCTCCTGACGCCCGTACGGCAGTAAACCAGCAGGATTGCCTCAGGGTCCGGCAGCTTTTCCGGCCGTTTGCCGTTATCCAGGGATTCGTTCGGTACAAGCACGGCGTCTTTAATATGTGCCTCACGATATTCATCCTCCGTCCTGACATCGACCACTACCACTCCGCCCTTATCCATCATCGCTTTTGCATACTCAGCAGTTATTTTATTATAAGCCTCCGGCTTGCCGGAGGTCGCCGCGGTTTCTTTCTGGTAAGCGCTCGAAGCGGGTGGTGTTTCGGCCTCGGGGGAGCAGGCGGCAAGGAATACAAGCAGGCAGCAAAGCAAAACCAACAGGCCATTACGTTTCATCATTCTTTCTCCTTCGATTCATTTTTAATGTATTTTCATTTATGAGTTTAAGTCCCGAGCCTGCGCCCTAATAAGCGTCAGCCCCGTTCCATTTTCCGCAGAAACAAAAGGCATACCGCCAGCAAGGCAACCATAAAAACGGCAAGCCCCGCATAAAAAACCAAATCTATTTCTGTTGGCAGCGTACAGGTGATTCCGCACCGTTGGGAAACCAAACTTCTGACGAGGAGGAAACCGGCGGCACCTGAGCACAGGATACAGAATACGCCCCAGGCCGGACGAAGCCGCCGCGTTAAAAGAAGGATAGAAACAATCATTAATGCCGCAGCCGCTCCAAGCCCGCCGAAATGTATTGCAGTCGTTATAACCTGATAAATAGGGCCGCTCATACCTCTTCCTCCTTTTTCTGCTTTTTAAGCGTTGAGCAAATTGCGTGATGCGGGCAAGCCTTTTTGCAGGCGCCGCAGCGAATACAATCCGGGCTGTTTGGTTTTTCATAAACGGGGATATCGAGCTTGCACACCTTTTGGCAAGCCCTGCATCCGGTACACGAATTCCTGTCGATTTTATACCGGTAAAAGGCAATGGGGTTGAAAAGTCCGTAAATCGCGCCCAGCGGGCATAAATACCGGCAAAAGGGGCGGTAAACAGGTATGGAGAGCAATATCAGCGCTATCAACAGAAGGTTTTTCCACGCAAAGAGCCACCCGACCGCTGCCTGTAAAGCGGAATTAGAAAAAACAAGCGGAATGCCGCCTTCAAGCGTGCCGGCGGGGCATATGTATTTACAAAACCACGGAGAACCCTGCCCTACAATATCGACGGCAAATAACGGCAGAAGGATAACAAATCCTATCAAAATAACGTATTTTAAGTATTTCAGCCACCTGTCTCCAGGAAGCTTGCGCAGTTTTTTGAAAAACGGGATTTTATAAAGCAAATCCTGAACCAGCCCGAACGGGCAAAGCCAGCCGCATACAAACCTGCCAAATACCGCGCCGACGACCATCAGGAAGCCCGTAACATAAAACGCGAATTTATAGTTCCGGCTTCCCAGCACCGCCTGTAGGGAGCCGATGGGACACGAGCCCAAAGCGCCGGGGCAGGAATAGCAGTTAAGCCCGGGAACGCAAAGCTGTTTGGTCCATCCGGTAAATATTTTCCCCTTTACAAAGCCGATAAGATAACCGTTTGTAACGGCGGCAACGATTACCTGCACCCAAAGGCGCAGGTGCTTTACAGGCTTTCTCTTCTTATCCAATACCAATACACTCCAGACAAATGCTGACCGCCTTCATCAACACCGTTTCATTTTCCAGCCGGATTACACCGAGTAAGATAAACAGCACGCCAAGCAAAACTAAAATGGCCGCCGCGCGATTGTTTTTCAAAAAAGCCTTCATCATGAAACCTCTTTGAGCAGCCCGTCGATGACCGCGCGCCATTCCTCTGCGCTTCTCGCACCGAGAAACGAGGTTCCTACCTGTTTTCCGTTTTCATCTAAGAAGATGGTCTCCGGTACAGAGCTAACGTCCTTCAGCTTTGCGGCAATTAAATCGCCCGATGGCAGCAGATGCGTATAGTCCGCGCTTGTCTGCGCAACGATATCCTTTGCCAAATCGACCTGGCTGTCGGAAATCCCCTGTGAAGTAAGCACATCGATAACAATTCCGACTATCTGAACGCCTTGCCCCCCGTACTCCTTGGATAGCGCGCCGAGCTCCGGCATCTCGTTGATGCAGGGGCCGCAGAAGGTCGCCCAGATATTCACCATCGTAAGCTTTTTTCCGCTCCAAATGCTTTCATCGATTTTTTCACCGTCGAGGCTAATCGTCTGAAAATCAGTAAAATCCGGGCTTTGGCTTTGCGGCAGCGCGTTAAGCAAGCCGTTATAATCAATTTTTTCTCCTGATTTCTGTGACAAGCCCTTTTCCGCCTTTGGCGGCGAGGTTTTCATTTGCCCCGTGTTTTCATCCGCGCAGGACGCCAGAAGCAGCACGCCGCAGAGAGCCAGGGCCCCTGCCGTTTTTCTAACGGTTTTTATTTTCACAAAGAGTCCGCCTTTCCTATTGAGAATTGTTTTGTTGAATTTTCCACTTCTATCTGTAATTATAAATATTACAGTTAAACTTGTCAAGCCCTATGCTATAACTTTTTCCAGATAAAAGAAACAGCCGGACACCTGTTCCGGCTGTTTCAAGACAGTTTTTTATTCCTGTTCAGGCGCAGTTTTAATTAAATCTTTTTTAATTGCGCAAGCAGCTCTTCGATTTTTTGCGGAGGAATTTTTCCACCCGCAAAGGATAAAACCTGATTCAGCTGCATGGACGACGCCATTGCGACGAGCGGGGAACACATAACCTGCGGCAGCTCGCGCTCAAGCAGCGCCTTTGCCTGCGGGCAGCCCAAAATTTCACGTACTGTAATTTTACCGTTTTTTAAATCCATCGGCTTACACCCCCATGTTATCCTATGCGGAAGCGCTGTTTATGAAACTGCCGGAGAGGCCCTTTCCGGTTAATCAAAATTTGCGGGTAAAAATATCGCTGTAGCGCAGCAGCTCTGAGACAGTATCAAAGCCCAGCCGGTGCAAAAGCTCCATAACATACGGATTTTCAAGCGGCGTTGCATATGCGGCCTCATCCCCGTAAGCGGCAACATGCTTTTGCCCCTCTTCCCTGTCGATAATAGCGCGCGGCCCGCCGACACAGCCGCCCACGCAGCCCATGCCCTCGAAAAAGTTTGCGTCCGTCTCTCCCGCCTTCAGCTTCTCTATCATTTTGCGGCAGGCAGGTACGCCGTCCGCCTGCTCTGTACGCACTCCAATTTCACGGTCCGGGCTCAATTGCTCCACTGTACGGCGCACCGCCTCGCTCACGCCGCCGGTATACGCATAGATACGCCCCGCGCGGGAAGAATGGTCACGCTCGCTTTCAGGAAGCGCCGCAAGGTCGATATCCGCCGCCTCAAATACGTCGCGGATTTCCTGAAACGTCAGTACATAATCTACAGCGTCGGCAATATCCGGCTCGCGCGCCTCGCTTTTTTTGGCGATACACGGCCCTACAAACACCGTAAGGGCGTCGGGATGCAGCTTTTTGATAACGCGCCCACAGGCTATCATCGGCGATACGGCACCCGGGACATGCGGCATCAGCTCATGGTAGACCTTGCGAATCATGGCAATCCAGATTGGGCAGCAGCAGCTCGTGAGCTGGTAATCGTCTTGATGGATAATATTGCGGTCGAATTCGAGCGCTTCCTTCAACGTCAGGATATCGGCAAACAGCGCAACCTCAATCATGCCGTCAAAACCAAGCGCCTTGAAGGCGCTGCGCAGTTTTCCGGGCGTGACGTCCTCGCTGAACTGCCCGAGAAAGGCCGGTGCGACAAGCGCGTAGGCAGGGCCGTCCGTGTCCCTGACGGCTTTCATCGCCGGGAGGATATCGCGGCTCGCCTGGAGCTTTTTAAGGCTGCACGCGTCAATACAGGCTCCGCAGCCGACGCACTGTTCCGGGTCGATTGTAAGGCTGCCGTCCTCATTCTGTGAAATGGCATCGAACATACAGCTTTTCTGGCAGGCGCGGCCGAACTCGCAGGAATCCCCGCATGGTTCCGTTCGCAGGACAGGGGCATATTTTTCAGGATGCAGCAGGCAGTCCAGATGATAAGGGTCATATAGCTGCTCCGGCACTTCCTCGGAATTCGTGGTACGCCGCAGCAGGTCTTTGTACATTTGCTCAAAGGTCATCGGTTTCATCTCCGTTTTAGCGCTAAAGTATACTTCAAGTGTTATCATACCACAAAAAGGCAGAAATACAACATTGTGCGCCTTAGGTAAAAAATACGCCGTCCGCGGGCATACAGCCAACGGACGGCAAATTTTTGTTTAAAAGCTTTAATTTATGGCTCGATTGGTTTTTCTTCTTTTTTATCCGGCTGGTAAAAGTCCTTGTTGCTGCAGCCAGCCCGGCCGCCTCCCGCACAAGCGCAGGCGCACGCGCACCCCGCGCAGGCACAGGCACAGCCGCCTCCGCCGCCTCTTCGCCCGCCAATATACATGTGATAGCCGCGCCCGCCGCGGTAACCGCTGCCGCCGGAAACATCACTTACAAGAATGGCCGCGGAAATCGTCAGGAACACGATAACAAGAATAATCCGCAGGTCCGGCCCGCCGCCCTCGTCCGTATTTTCCTGATAAGCCGTAACGCCTGAAGCATAAAGCGCCGTACTGGAGTCAAACGCCCCCTTTTTGTATGTTACACAAATATCGACGCGTTCATTCTGCTTAAGCGCTCCTTCCCAAATAAGCCTGCCGTCTTCTGTTCTGTCCGCGTTGCTGTCCGCGATGGACGGCACGCCTTTCCACGAAAACAGGTAATGCTCCACCTCAATCTTTGGAAACCAGCCCGGTGTGAATTCGTAATAATCATTCCCGTTGTCCGACGAATCACGCAGAAGCATACGCCTTTGGTTAACGGTAAACCAGAACTCCGCCGTCTCTCCCTTTTCAAATTCTTTTCTCAGGGAAAACGACGCATAGCTGTCCACGGAATTGCGCGGGGATAGTATAGCCCCGCCGTATTCTTTTATACGGAAATTCTCATTTGCCATGCCGATTTTCACCCAACTCAGCGGCCCTTCCCTGCTACTGTTGAGCACCTCCCAGCGCAGTCGGTACGTAATATCGAGCGTACCGTCCTCCAACGGGGTAACCTCGACCTGGTAGTCTTGAATTTTGTCAAGCGGCTGGTTCGCTGAAACGATATAAACAAGCAGTATAACGGCGCCAATCAGCAAAACCGCAAGGACAGGCCCCCAGCGCTTCAGCTTGCTTGTTTTTTCCGCAGATTTTTCTAATTCCGTCATTGCGCACAGCCCCCTTCCCTCCTGTCTTTGCTGCGCAAAGGACAGTGCAGGGCCTCATCCTCCGGCATAGAACGGATTTTTTTGCAGACAGGATGGTTCCAGATGCCGCGCCAGTTATCCGAAAGCATATTGCCAAGCCCCATCCCTTCCCCAAGCCAGCTTTGGCAGGGAACGGCCGTACCGTCGGGGGCTACCGCCATATTGGACAGGCACGCGCCGCATACCGGTACGGTAAGCGAGAGCTCCCGCAGCGTTTCAGCATGAGCCCGCCCGGGTGATGTAAAGCTTATCTCCATCCCGTTGTGCTTGCAGAACAGCGCGGCTTCCCTGAGAATTCCATCCATCTCGTCAAGGCTGAGCTGGGAACCGAGAGCTTTGCCGCCGGACGCACCTCCTGTTTCTATAAGCCCGGAGCACGATACATACCGTACCCCCTGTCCATGCAGGAATTTCAAAGTCGATATATAGTCCTGGTTAGAACGGCAAAGCGGCGTATTGACGCTAACATCAAGCCCGGCCTCAAGCGCGCACCGAAGCCCTGAAACCGTCTTTTCCCAACAGCCGGCCACCCCCGCCTGTCCTGCTCCGACAAGCGGGTCGTGTATCGCCGTATCTGAAGAATAAAGCGTAACCTGTACGCTGTCGAGGCTTGCTTCATAAAGCTTTGCGCAAAGCTCCGGCGTCAGGAGCACGCCATTTGTATTAAGCCGCGTGACAAACCAACGCGCATAATCAACAAGCTCTGTTAAATCTTTGCGCAGGGTCGGTTCGCCGCCTGTAAAGGTGAGCTGTACGATTCCCGCTTTTCTGCACCGGTCGATTATATCCTTCCACTGTGCGGTGGAAAGCTCTTTTGACGCCGCGCCCGGCTGTCCCGCCGCGTAGCAATGCCTGCATTTACAATTGCAGTTCCATGTTCCATTTTTGGTCATAGCGCTGAGCATCAAATCCATCCGGTGCGGCGCAGTCATATGCGGCGCATACTCCCGAAGGGAAAGCGGCTGTATCTCACTGCGCGGCGTTCGGCCATGCGCAATATCGAACAGCGTCCCAATTATTTCCTCCATATCCTCCATTAGCTGTTTACGCGTTACATCGTAATAAATCCGGTGCGTCCGCTCGACTGCCTTTTCCGCAATCCGGCGCATAACCCCGTCGTCGACGGGCTTTCCCGCGTAATGATTGACTTCATGAATAAAATTACGTAAAAGCACTGCCCACGAATAGCCCAGGGGAAGAATGTAATAACCGTTTAATATCACAACAAACGGTGCATGGCGTAAAGGCGTCCACCTGGGAGGAACCAGATGAATCCGCACCGCGCCCGGCCCTTTTGGGTTCAGCGTTGTATGTACGACCCCGTTTTTCCAAGCGCGGTATAAGGCCGCTTCGTTTTTAAGCCCCACAAAACCCCTTCTTTCCGGCGCGCACTGCCGCAGCGCCCCGCATTGTTTGTCCTTATGATAGCAAGTGAGAAAAGCGATGTCAATGAGATTAAAAATCACGCCGCTGCATAGCAGCCAAAAAATAAGCGGTAAAAAGGAAGCGGGCTGTATACCGCTACAGCCCGCCCGTTCACAAAGGTCAGCTTATTATTTTATGCAGGCGGCCAAAAGCATCATCGGACGCCGCATTTCGTCGCGCATACCGGGCAGCTCCAGTATTTCCTCTGGCGGCATTGGTTCTACGATATGCTTGAGCCGGAACCCGCGGGTTAGCAGCGTATTTATATATGTGGTGAGCGTCCTGTGGTACTTCGTCACCGTTTCTCCCAAAAACACTGCCTGGCGCTTGCCTTCATAGTAATAATTATCGACCGGGAAATGCAGAATTTCGCCATTCTCCCCGTAGTACCATTCCTGTGTCCCATAAGCTGTAAATACCGGGTGCTCTACAGAGAATACAAAGCTGCCGCCAGGCGTAAGCCAACGGTATATTTTTTCCGTCAGCGCGCTGTAATCTTCAATATAATGGAAAGCCAGGGAGCTGATAACCACGTCGAAGCTTTTATCGGGAAACGATAAATCCTCCATTGCACTGCGCCGGTATTCCATATTTTCCTGGTTTGTTTTCCCGATAGCTACTGAGAGCATTTTTTCGGAAATATCGGTCCCCAGTACATACGCGGCTCCATGCTGCGCCGCATAAATACAGTGCCAGCCGTAACCGCAGCCCAAATCCAATACGCGTTTCCCATTAAAATCCGGAAGCAGCTTTTGAAGCTCCGACCATTCCCCCGCGCCGGACAGCCCCACCTTGGAACGGTCCATCCGGCTGTATTTTTCAAAAAAAACGTCGTTGTCGTATTTATTTTCTTTCATTTAAATTTCTCCCATACAAATTTATTATTTACCCATTTGTATGGGGAAAAGCAATCTTCTGCCCTGCCATTTTTTCACCCCTTAAGGTTGATACCATACGGCTTTGATTATAGCTTATTCCCTCTGGTTGTCAATGGTTTTACTCTTATTTGCCGTCCTGTACACGGCGACGGCGGTAAAGCAGCACCTATTTCAAACCACACCGCTCACGGGGAGCGGTGACCCCTGCACTGCGGGCTTTGATACATATTGAGCAGCAATAGGCGGGTAGTCTGCGCGCGGGAAATTCTGCATGAGCGTGCGCACGACACGTCTTAACGAGAAATGATGAGGAGCCGCTTACCCTCCGCGGCCTTTTTGTGCAGAGCGCAGACTGTCAAAATCAAGGATGCCGCAGTCCGGAAACCATCAGGAAAACCTCCTGCGCGTATGTGCTCATACCATTCTGGTACAGGTGACGCCCTGGGGAATCTCATCTTCACGGATATCAACCGTATAATCGCTGTAGGCACGCGCAGGACCTTCCTCCCTGCCCGGCGCCCGCTTGACCGTTACGCTGTCGAAAAGCTTATAGGAGGGGGCGTTTCCTATTTCGGAATCGTGCTTAAACACAATCAGCTCCCGAACCGCCATTTTTCCGCGGGCGGCAGAGCGGTCGTGGTCAAACATGCTGATAATTGCTTCCCACAGCAGGCTGAGGTCTTTTTCAGAAAAGCCGGTGACCTTTTGCGCAAGCATTGCCGAAACGTACCCCTCCGCACGGTAAAGGCCATAGGGAACTATAAATTTGCGGCCCATTTCCGTGCCCTTTTTTTCCGCGTCCAGCTCCGTTGTAATGGCTGCACGCGTAATTGTAATTTCCTGCGGCATGATGGGTTCCACACTGCGCGCAAAGCCCAGCTGTACCGGACCGCGAACCTGCCCGCAGTTGAGCGCCGCCTTGACAAAGGTTGTCATAACCGCTCCAAAGGTTCGTATATCGTAAAAATTCCGGCACATAAAGTCCCGGATTTTCTCGTCAAGGGATTCATCGTTCTTTTTTGCTGTTTTGATTGTCTTTTCATCGACGTTTTCATGGATATACGCTTCATTGTCGCTGCGGTTGAGCGCAACGCCCTCCTTAATATAGATACGGTAATCCTTACCGTCTGCCGCATCTTTTTTATTTTCACCCACCAGCTCAACATAATTGCGGATTTTTCTCTTCAGGCATACGTCCGTCACGATTCCGCAGCCGGTTTCCGGATCGATACGCGGCATATTTCCAGCGTCCGGGTCGCCGTTGGGATTTCCGTTTTCCACATCGAATAAAATTATGAACTCATATCTGTTTTTAATTGCTTCACTCATTATCTGCTTTCTCCTTATCGATTTCTTCCTGCCTTTTCTTTTGGTAGCGCATTTGTGTTTGATGGTAATAGCCAATATAAAAAACTTCCTGTTCACTAAGGCTGTGACGCGCGGGAAGTGACTCTGTAATTAAACCCGTCAGCTCCGCTATCGATTGGTTGTAATAAGCTTTCTGGCTTCCCTCGAGCTTGCGCAGATAATATCCCGACATACGCGTCAAAACCGCGAAGATGGACGCGGGCGCTGCCGCGGCGGAATTGAAGTATTTATCCTTGATGGTTGTTTTGATTTCTGGATTCGCCGCGTCCTGCAGCGCTTCATATACGGAAAACAGCCGGCCGAGTATGTAGGGCTGGTAGGTGCAGAATTCATTGAGCTGCACGGTAAGCGCCTCCTTCACGTCCTGATTTGGTGTTTTTTCAAGCTTTTTGAGCAGGCATGCCTTGATGGCGGAGGCCCTGCCCCATGTAATTTTTCGTTCCGACCGGATACGCAAAAGTACGGCATTCAAAAAAGCCTGCGGATAATCCGAATTGTTTAGGACTGCGCGGTAAAGCGCCCCCGAAAGAAGCGGGGACGCGGATTTGCCGCGCGCATTTGGGTTAACCGCCGCATACAGCAGATTGCCGATGGACAGCCGTTCAAACGGCTCATATGCAGGTTTCACGAGCTTGAGCCGTTCATAATGCTTTTCAATGTTTTCCAACAGTTTGCCAAACGTGTTCCGGTAAAAGAACCGTACAGAAAGCCGCGCCGCGTTTGGAGTAAGCCCGAGCACATAAAAACGCGTATCCGGCGATATCTCCACACCGTTCAAATTATACGGAACGCCCTTGAGCAGCTCTGAAACACAGCGGGAAAACTCCTGCTCGCTGAATCTCTCAAAATGGTTGTCCATAAGGCAGCCGAAAATATCCTGGCATTCGGCTTGAGCTGTTTCCGCCCAGTAAACTACGGTCGTATCACCGGCATACTGGACGTGCTCCTTATCCGAAAGCAGGCGGTTGAGCGCCGCGGTATAGGCAAATACCACGGACTGCCCGACAGGCGAGTTGTATCCCTGTTCTTTTCCATAGGACTCGGCAGAATCAGAATTGAACGACACAAGCATTGCGCCGCTCGGCTGCGCGCCCCTTACATTTTTAATCGGCGGGTGCAACTGCGCAATCGGCCCGCGGTTCCCGGTCACCAGGCACCGGCCCGAAGCACCGTCTTCCGCCTGCTTTTTCCTGTAATTGTTCCAGGCCTGAGCGACCGCATCATCCTCATGGACAAAACCTCCCGCAAAACGGAAGATTAGGTTTGCGCCCTTTAATATCCCTTCCAGATAATCCTGAAGCGCGGGGTGTTTTCCCGCTTTTTCCGGCAGCCAGTCAAGAAAAAAGTTACATACCGCTTTCGCCGCCCCACTGTCCGTATGCCCAAGCAGCGACAAGTGAAGCTTTTTGCAGCCTTCAAAGCAGTCGCGCGTCCGCAGGCTGTTTCCTTTGGTATCTATACCAAGGAGATAAGTGGAGCTGTCCCATAAAAAATTCGCCTTGATTCCGCTCGAGCGGGTAACTGCCTGGGGCAGCTCAAAGCTGCTGGGAAACAGTACCGTCTTTTTTCCGCGCCGTTCCTCCTTTACCGTCGGCATGACATCGACCAGCCCGCCCTCCTCATCGATGACGAGCGCATAAGAAATTTTCGCAGGCGCCCAGCCTTCGGGAGAAATCTCACCTTTTTCGGAAAGCTTGCCATAGTAGTCTGATAACGCCTGTAAAATCATCGTACCACCTCGCAATTACGCAGGTCGAGCACGCCGCCCTTAAGCTTTGCCCGAAAAAACATCGGCTCTATGTCCACAGGGCTGCAGTAGTCCATATCAAAAAGCATATAACCAAAATCCTGCTCCAGCCCTTCATAAGCGGAGTTAATCTCCTCCCCTTCAAAAAGCCGGAAGTTAGCGGGAAATTCCCTGCAGCCGAAGTAAGGCTGGTGGTAGCATTGGCCTCTTCGCAGCCGCCTCTTCATAATGTCCTGAAATTTCCCTTCGCTGTCAGTTTCGTTTGCTTTGTCCGTCATGGTAAAGTGGGCTTCAATCACATAGCGGACGTCGCGCAGCACCATTGCCGCACGCTGCTGGATATCATCCGGCGCGCTCAGGTAAAGCTGCCCGCCGCCCTTTTGCATGGCAATCTTTGCTTTTTGAGCCGAAACCTTCGACTTGACCTCATTGCGGCGAATATTGGTAAACCGGATTGGGTTTAAAACGTGAATCCGGTCTATATGCCAGCGAAGCCCCGGATGCCAGTAAATCGCCTCGAGTATACCGCGCGCCGCGGACGGCGTCATGATATCGTAAGAAACACGCTCCACCTTGAACTCCGGCCTGGAAAAGCAGGCGTAGTCTCCCCAAACCTCAACCTTTACAGCCATGATATTACCCCTTTCTTTTTATTGGGAACAGAGGGAAACGCTCCTGCTATACGAGCAATGCCTTACCAAAATCCGCTTCCAGTGAAAGCCCTTTATGCGAATCATAAAGGCTCAGGTTTTTCAAAATACCAAGGCCTTCATCGATTAAATCAACATCTCCCGCACCGCATAACGCCTCAAAATGCTTCGGATAAATATTGACCATATATTTACCGGCGATTCTCAGCGTGCCTTTCGAGAAATACCCCAGCTGCAATTCGTAAGCCAGCGTTTTTGCCTCTTCTTCGATTGGGATGAACAGCGCCCTGGTATCCGTATCAATCATGCGGAACCTCTGCGCCGCTTGGTTAAACGGGAGCCTGCAGCCTTTGATTCCCTTTTCAAACGCCCTGATGATTTCCTGATTGTCAAGCTCTTCATCCTTCAATTTATAAAGCGCATTAAAGTACGCGGCAACAGCCTGCGGGGAATCCAAGTCCTCATACAGCGGCATTATTTCATGAAGAATAGAGATGTTCCGCTTAATAAGCAGCGGCGGAGCGTCCTCCGGCTCATAAATGTATACCTTGCTTTCTTCTAAAGGCCGTTTTCCTTCCCTGTTGCAGCGTCCCGCTGCCTGGATAATGGAATCAAGCCCCGCCTCCGCGCGGAATACCACCGGAAAATCGATGTCAACGCCCGCTTCTACAAGCGGGGTTGCGGCTACGCGGCAGGGTAGATTCTTTAATAGGCAGTATTTGATTTCATCGAGCTTTCTTTTTCGGTGCGCGGGGTACATCAGGGTAGAAAGGTGGAACCTGCCCTCCAAAGGCAGCGCATCGTAAAGTGCGGCCGCCTGTTTTCTCGTTGAAGCCACAGCGAGCGCCTGCTTATGCCCTGCCATCTGTCCCGCGACCGACGCGGTTTCCCGCTTTCCAAGCAATACAAGCCGTGTTCTTTTAAAAAATGTGAAAAGCTCTGGAATATTTTCGCAGATTTCCCGAATCTCCATGCCCTCTGAAAACAGCTTTCCAAGCGATGGCTGCGTTGCCGTACAAAGCACGGCGGACACGCCGTAACCGCGCACCAAATTTTCAATCGCCCGGATACATGGCTTTAAATAAGGGAGGGGCAGCATCTGCGCCTCGTCAAAAATCACGACGCTGTTTGCTATATTGTGAAGCTTTCTGCACCGCGCAGCTTTGTTTGCAAACAGCGATTCAAAAAATTGCACATTAGTTGTCACGATTACAGGCATATCCCAATTTTCCGCTGCAAGATAGTGCCGCTGGGCTAAAGCATCGTCTCCGTCGGCCTCTTTAAAATCGACGTTGGCATGATACTCCAGTACGTTTTCTTTTCCCAGTACCTCACGGAATTTCTGCGCCGTCTGTTCAATAATACTCGTATAGGGAACAACATAAATAACACGTTTCATCCCATGCGCCCGCGCATGCTCAAGGGCAAACGCCAGGGAGGCCATCGTCTTTCCTCCACCGGTGGGAACCGTCAGGCTGTACAGGCCTTTTTTCTCTTTTCCCATTTGGAAGCACCGGCGCAGAACCTCACACCGTTTTTCGTTCAGTTCATTTTTTGGTGTCCACCAGCTTTGCTCTTCAAGAAAAACACAAAGCCTTTCATAAAGCGAAGGAATTCTTTCAAAACCGCCGCGCCCGGTAAGCCCACCGGACATAAAACGCTCTGTATCAATCCAATCCGCATCCACCAAGGCGGAATAGAGCATTCGAATATAAAACGCCATATCAAAATTAGAGGAAAACGTCGGGCTGCTTACGTAGGTAAGCTTGATTTCATCTATATATCTATGATAATCCTCCACCTGCTTTTTGAGCCTGCCAGAAAAGGTCGGAGCATCGGAAAAATCCCCTGCTCCTCCAAAATCGGGCAGCCCGGAATGGTGCCCTGCCACGCACATTGCGGCCGGATGCATTTGAAGTGCCGCCAGCTCCTTTGCGCCTGCCGTCGAATGGTCTACCTTAGGCCCGTTATGTAAAATACGCTTCTGAAAAGCTGCCGAATATTTACCTATGTCGTGTGCCATACCAGCCTGGTACGCATAATCCCCCGACCCAAAATCATCGGCAAACTCCTTTGCGAGTGCAGCAGTTGCCTCCAGATGGTCTTGCAACGCTTGGAGCCAGCCGCCGTTATCTTTATGCGCCGCAAACATTTTGCCCCTCCTTTATTCCGTCTTTTTATCTTATTTTATATATTATATATCTTTTTATGATAAAATCAAATACATTTAACAAAAATATAATAAATTATTACTTAATCAGCTCATATTTTCTGTTTAATTTCTTTTTATTTATACTAAATTTTTTCCTATTTGGAAAATGTCATGTTCATACATTTGGCACGCAGCAAGTTACCTTGCTCCATTGTTTTTCGGATTCTGATATTAATATTTTAAAAATGGGTTTATACTACGGTTAGGATGGTGATTGCTATGAAGAAAACAATTTATCTTGCCGGCGGCTGTTTCTGGGGCGTGGAAAAATACCTGTCGCTGATTCCGGGTGTTATTGATACTGAGACGGGTTACGCAAACGGAAAGACAGAGAACCCTTCCTATGAACAAGTCTGCCGTGACAGGACCGGTCATGCTGAAACAGTCAAGGTGATATATGACGCCGATAAGCTGCCGCTGACTGAGCTGCTCCAAAGATTTTTTGAAGCAATTGACCCTACATCGGTCAATAAGCAGGGAAACGACGTGGGCGTACAATACCGAACCGGAATTTACTACACACAGCCGGAGGAGAAGATGGTAATACTGGCAGCTCTTAAAAACTTACAGGCACAGTTTAAAAGTCCTGTCGCGATTGAGGCAGTCCCGCTTGATAATTACGCGCCCGCGGAGGATTACCATCAGAAGTTTTTAGATAAGAATCCAAGCGGATACTGCCATATCCCCTCAAAAAGGTTTGAACAGGCGAAAAGGCCGGTAACGGCAGGCTCCGGGGGCTTAAAAAAGCGGCTCACCCCTTTGCAGTATAAGGTTACGCAGGAAAATGGGACAGAGCCGCCTTTTCAAAACGAATACTATAATGAATTCCGTGAAGGAATCTATGTAGATATTGTTTCCGGCAAGCCCCTATTTGTTTCAACAGACAAGTTTGAATCAGGCTGCGGATGGCCCAGCTTTTCGAAGCCTATCGACCGCAATCTTATACAGGAACAAACCGATACAAGCCATGGAATGTGCCGCACTGAAGTACGCGGCAAAGACAGCGGTTCGCATCTCGGGCACGTTTTTAATGACGGCCCCCAGGATAAGGGCGGATTACGTTATTGCATTAACAGCGCAGCTTTACGGTTTGTTCCAATAGAACGGATGGAAGCGGAGGGTTATGGAGCATACTTGCCGTTTATCCAATAGCAGTTTTGAGAACAGCGGACTACTTCCCTATGCAAAAGGCTCCCGTATAAACGGGAGCCTTTTGCATAGGGAAGCTATAACAATAACGAAACTTGCTTTGCTATCTTTTGGGGCTGGCGGCTTCCAGCCTGACGCGCTTTATCCTGAACACGCGCCGGCTTGCTTTGCCGCTCGGTCGAATGCGCAACAACTATTACACGCCTTTCCAGTTCCTGCGCGCGTTCTTTTAAGACCACTTTAATTTCAGCCATCCGCATTCCCCGTCGGCTCATCTGCCAGCAGAATGGGGCGTCTGAAGCGAGCGCGCGGGCGACGGCCACCCGCTGCTGGCCGCCGGACAGCTTAAGCACGCTGCGTCTCGCCCCTTCCCTACAGGACGGCGCATTTAAATAATCCTCCCAAAACAAAAACGGACAAGCTGCGATATTTTCTGCCGGAGCTTGCCCTTCGTTTGAGCGAGCCGCAAAACCTGTAAAAAAGAAAAATGGGAGAGTTCTGTAAGAACTCTCCCACTGGTCGGGATGACAGGATTTGAACCCTTATAAAATAGATTACTGCAAACGAAGTGTTAATGGCGTTTTTTTAACAATCCCCACGTACAAGCCACTTTTTATTCTTATAAAATAGAAATTGCTTTTATAAATTATACCGAATTACACTAAAAAATTGCACAATGCAACACGAAATGCAACACGAATCTCTGCCTCCTCTAACGGTTTATAGCAATTGGAAATATTTATTTATTGTTGCAGCAAACTATATATGCTATGTTTTTCATAACTCGCAAAACGAAAGGGTGTTAATATGGATAAGATGGAAAAGACAGAAAAGGAACTTATGCAGGCGATAAATCAATCATCCATAAAACAATATGTATCAGTCGCAGAAGCTCTTAGGAATCATTTATCAAGACATTTAATATTGAACATTTGGCTGAAAAGTGTTCGTTGCCCAGTTGGTAGCACCGAGCTAATTAATATCTTTAAATTACTGGGTATTGACATTCCAGATGATTTTTAATTTTATATCTTACGTTACGTGATTTTATTTGCTTATTTCGCGGCTTTGTGGTATACTAACTATGTTACAAATAGATTAGTGGACAGTTATACGCCCGCTGCATGAGTAAAGTTGCAGCTTTACTCGCAAATTGACTCCCCGCACCTCACCGTATCTTTATGATACGCGATGTGTCCCAGCGGGAGTTTTTATTTTATAAAAAGATTTTTAACCTGCCGAATATCGTCGGCAGCATCAGCCAGCACGAAGCCCGCAACAAAAACGAGGATAGCAAGTATAAACGCAACAATAAAAATTGCAAAAGCCCACGCGAAACCTATCACTTCGGTTAATGCAAAAGCAGAGAATCCAGCGATAGCCAAGGTAACAAAAAAGATTACGCTGAGGCCTTCAAAATAGACCGCTCTTATCTCGAAAATCAGTCTGCGTGGCTCTCAACAAAACCATACAACACATACTCCACCATTTCATCTACGACTACAAACACACTACAAAAAAAAAACATATACAATAATGCAGCTCCAAAACTGGTTACAACGGAAAACGGAACGGCCATGATGCTCTGGACGACTGATATTCCAAATCGTACCGATGGTAACCATACTGCTGTCGTATATTCTATATATGATAAATCGAAAGGAGTTTGGTCAGCTCCAAAGATTGTTTCAGACGATGGCACGGCTGATTTTTATCCGGATGCTGTCGCGATCGGGAATGATATTTATGTGACATGGGTAAATGTAAATAAAGTTGTTGCAGGCGGCGCAACGGCTCCAATATTACAGCGACCGTTGTGAATAACGGGCTGTCCTATACATATGGGAAGCTGTATGTTCGGAAGGGCTCGCCCAATGGAGAAACCTTAAAAGAATATAGCGTTCAACCGATTGGAGTCGGGGTCAGCACCGACCGAACCATAACAGCCAAGGAGCTCTCCGCGTTAGCATCAGACGGCGATATGCTATATTTTGTAGTCGTTTCAGATAAAACAGAAATATTCACCGGGGATAACAACGATTTTATCGTTGCAAACATCAAATATATCCTTGGCGACGCGGATAACGATGGAAAAGTCGGTACTTCGGATGTGCTGACAATCCAGAAGTACATGTCATCATCGGTAGTTCTTGATGAGATACAGAAGCAAGCTGCAGACGTAAATTCAGACGGAAAAATCAACACATCTGACGTGCTGCTGATTCAAAAATATCTTGCTAACCAGCTTACAGATACACAAATTGGAAAAGAACTGGGTTATGTAAAAAAATAAAAATGTAAAATCAAATTATATTTATACGTAAAAACTCCCCCGGTTTTAGGTCGAGGGAGTTTGTTTTTGCCCTATTAACTTGTCTTTTCATTTTGGCTCTTTGTAGCTCATCGCCCGCTCGCTGTCCTCTATCCCCTTTGTCGTCGGGTCAGACAGCACGCCGATAAACGCAAGGATTTGTAGTAGCATGACAACGACATCCATAATCTGCTTTTGCTCGAACTGCGGTACAATTCCCGCCATGTTGAGCACCGTGTAAACAAATGTCAAAACAAGTGATATCAAGCCCACCCAGAACGGGCCGCTGCGTAATCTTACTTTCCAGTTAATGTTCATTTTCTATCTTCCTTTCCAAATCTTCTATTCTGTGGTTGGCAACACGGATTTCTTTTTCCGCGACAGCCATGCGTTCCACCACCGAATTGTGCTTCTCTACCTTTTTTTCCAACTGCTGAATACGGTAGTTCGTTAGGCGGCTGGACGCAATCACACCCAGCCCCGAACCTATCGCCGTGCCAACGATTGACAACAACGCGATAACAATTTCGGTTGACACTGCTGCGCCTCCCTTACTAAGCGCCAAGGGCGGTTTTTGCTGCGGTAATCTGCTTCGTTATTACCTCACGCATCTTGCGGATGGTCTTTTCGCCGACGATTCCATCTACTGTGAGTTTTGCTTTCTTCTGGAATTCCTTGACCGCTTTTACGGAACCGGAGCCGTAACCGCTCTTGTCATCTACCGATGCCGTTATGTAACCCAGCTGCTTTAAGGTTTTTAATTCGGATTTGACGAGCAACGCGAAATTGTTGATATCCCCATTTTTGACTTCCATGTAATTGTCCCTGCTTTCTTCCTTGTAGTTTGGCGCGGCATATCCGCGTATGCCGCTGTAGGTAAGGCTGTAGCTGCGTGCGGCTACCATATCGTTGTAATTGCCCTCGATTGTGTACACGGTATTTCCTGATACACGTTCCACAATCCCAACGTGCCCCCAGGTAAAATGGATTAAATCGCCCGGCATTGGCTTGTATGTTTTATCCTTCCACATACCTCTCGCCCGCCACTGCGTTTCACCTGTCGGGCCTGCGCTTGCGGTGAATACGGTCTGTGCGGATGTTAACCCCGCGTGATACATACACCACGCGCAGAACATCGCACACCAGTCGGCAGCTTCAAAGCCCTGGTTCTTGCAGTTCATATATGCGGCGTACCATTCCCCGAACTTCGTCCAGCCGTTTGCCAATTCCCGGTATCCAAGTTCCTTCTTCGCGGCCTGCACCGCTTTTTCCCTTTGTGTTGCCATAGCAAAACCATCCTTTCAATTTGTGCCGCTGTACGCGGCTGTTTTTATTGCTTATCTTTATTGATCTGCGCCATAATCGCGCGGTAATAGGTATCGCCAATCTGTTGGTACTCGCCGGTGCCGCCGTGTACATGGTCTGTTAAGACTTTCATTGCCATATCGTTACGCAGGTTTACCGGCTGTTCGACAAACCCGTTGTTGTACTCGCAGTCACGTTCCTGCAACAAATGGATTGTACTCCAGTTTTCCTTTGTTCCAGTAACTGCCTGTAACGCTTTGCTGAGTTCCCAGGCCGATGTTTTCAGGCAAAAACCCCAAAGGTTCATTCTCGTCTTGGGGTAGGAGGATAAGCTGACAAACATAATCCGGCATTCCGGGTAGCTCTCCTGTACTTTTTCCGCAAGCGCCCGCAAACGGGAGGCAACACCGGAATAATCAGTAAACGTATCGTTCCAGTTTAAATGAATGATGCAGTAGTCGATACCGGAATAGCCATGCTTTTCGCAGTAAGCTTTGAAATCAATCGTCCCATTTACAGCAAAGGGGCTTTTTGAAACATCGAGATAGTCGGAAACCTTCCAACCCGCACGCCCTTCATGGCACGCGTTTGGGTTGCTTGCCATCTTCTGCGTCCCAATCAGGTTCAGATTTGTGACCCCGTTTTCCTGCAATTTGGTGCAGAGCGTGTTCACGGTGCTTTTATCGTCGCCGTATTGTGTCAGGCTATCGCCAATGATCAACAGGTTTTTTGAGACAGCCGGATTCCTCACTGGATATACCCGCACAGTCGTGCTTGCTGCGGAAATCTCCCGGTCAAAATCATCGTATACTGTCACCTTCAGGGTGTGCGGCCCGATATGGCTGTCCAGAGGCGTCCATTTGAGCTTCCTGTCGTATACTTCCCCCAGCCAAGCGTTGTTGTCCCATTGTACCTTCAGGCGGTAATCGGTAATGTTCTTCGCGCCGAATATGCTGTCCCAGAACAGTTCCAACGGGTCACCCACTACGGCGGGAATTTCCGGCGGCAGGTAGTTCGCCATCCGCTCCGGCTTTTTACCCGCTTCAATCTGGGCGTTTACAAAAGATGTGATATCACTTTGATAAGGATACTCCACGCCCAGCGCGCATTGGACGGTAATGTAATATTCCGCACCCGCGTTGGCCTTCGTCCATCTCCACGCGCCGCTTGGCGGGAGATAGAGCGCATCTTTATATATACCGGTCAAAACGCCGGCGACGTTTGCCGTGTTTGCTATGTTGGAAAGCTGGAATTTTGTCGCGGAGGAATAGGTTGGGGAGGTGGTTTCCTGAATCCCATAAATACAGATTAAATATTCTGTTCCTGCCTCGCATTGGGAATAATCCAGATTGAGTTCTACACATACGTTTGTATGAAGCCCTGCCGATAAAGCAACTTTGGTTTTGCGGTTTGCAAGCCGCTCTGTTTCGTGGACTTGTTTTCCCAAGAGATCGGACGGTTTGCAGAGCATGAAGGTAAGCTGTCCGTCCTCCACCATCTTAACAGAGGGGAGATAGAGATATTTAAAATTACGCCCATCGTAAAGGAACGGGATGCTATAGCCAATGGATGTGATGCCCAAACCGCTGTTGAACTCTGTTTTGATCGTTTTTTCAAGCTTTTCCAGGTTGAATCCAATGATACCGCTGTTTGAAAAATCGTCGGCTATCGACTTGACGTTTCCCTGTCCGATTTTCGCGTCGGTTACTGCTCCGTCCGCTATCTTAGAACTGGTGACAGCTCTTTTTTTAATAGCAATTTCATCCACTGAATTTTTTAAACTTTGCGGCTGAACTATTACATTTTCGTTTAGGATTTTAATTGCTCCGGCGTTTTTTACATTTGCAAAGTTGTTTTCTGCGTACTGTTTTTCAATAAATTTATCCAGCCGTTCAGATAAAGTGTTTTCATCTCCACGAGCCAAAATAATTTCTGTATCTGTTGTTACCTGCCCTATTGCTTGATTTACCGACGCATATAGTTTTTCTGTTTTTATGACCGCTTCGGCTAAAGCGGTGAGTTCATCCTTACTTTCTAACGCGCCATCAATTTCAGCTTTGCCGATGTTCAATGTTACACCAACCGCTCGCAAATCTCCATTTGCAGATGTAATTTGTAAAATACAATTAGCTTTCCCGCTCGCCGTGAATACCTGCTGTTTTGGGACGAATGAAATAACTCCGCCTTTAGCATCTGCCACTTTACCTTCCATATAGACAATATGCCCGTCTGCCTTTGCAACATAAAGGCGGACGCTGCATCCTGTCACATCCAACATCTTGTCAGTAATCGGTGCATTGGTGGTTTTAAGAGTGTCCCCTGATTTTTCAATAAGGATAAACTCGTATTCACGTTCGTTCCCTTCTCCTTGTACAGCGTTTAAAGTAATTGAATTCGGTTCGAATACCTTAATCTTGTGAGTTTCCTTGTACAGCGCCATCTGTATCACCTTCTTTTGTCAACGCATCGATTTTATCAAGCATCGTATAAACACATGCCATCGTCCCGATATTTGTACCAGTCGCTTGAATCTGTAAACTAGCTAGCCTTGCGTAAATATCGTGCGTTAAATTTTCGATTTCTTTTAACTGGGCCATCCTGCCACCTTCCTTCCTGCCACGTAAAATTCAATCGTGTTATATCCAATACGGATAAAATTGGTTCGTTCCTGCGAACTACCGCTATATGGATAACGCACACCAATTTCTAAACGTGTTCCCGTAGTCCCTCCATCTTGATACATGTGGATGTAACAATTATTAGTCGCATTTGCGGCAGAGTTGAAGTATTTTGCTAAATACAGCTTTGTGTCGTCGATACGCATTACTCGTTCCGTTGTTACATCGGTATATCCTGTTAATCGGGTAAGTGATATTTCGCCTTTTCCGCTTGAATCATTTGTCATTTTAAACTCGTTGCAAAGGGTACTGTTCAGGGCGTTTGAGCGAATAGAAACACCGTTCACCCCCAACAAGCCCATATATTTTTCTTCAAGGTTAAAAATGCCACCCTGCAAGGAATTGTTCTCTTTACTGTATGCGTACATTCCACTGTAGTATGGCGCTCCGCTGTATACCACTTTGTCAAGTTTGAAATAGTATCCGCTGTTAGAACCGCTCATTTTGGTGCAGGACAATTCGTCATTGTCAAGGTCGAAATACGCATTTGTGTTCTCTGCTCCGCGTATAACGCCTGTTTTTATCCAGTCTGCTACGACACCATGAGCCGCGAGAACATTTAAAACAGCATTTCCGTTTTTATCAAAACCTGCGCCCCACGTTTTGCCACCGTCCGAAGAAACAGCAAACCCATCAATTCCTTTTTTCCATATGTATTTGCTTTCTTCTATTGTTGGCTTGTCGTGCTGATAGACAATTTTGGTTCCGTCGTCCTGCGGTACAGATGTTTCATAAAAACCCATGCTATTAGCCATCAAGCCGTTGAAATTTTGCGCATACACATCGTAGGCAGAAATTTTCTTTTCTGCTTCTTTTTTCGCAACAGCTTTAATTTTTGCGGTCTGATTTCCGCCGCTGCGGTTCTGCTCTTCAATTGTTTTGGCATCACAGCGGAGATTTACTCTTGCATTCAGCCGGAATACAATCCCCGTAACCGGGGACCTATATGCGTTCCCATATTTATCGTAAACGGTACAAATATCCCCCGCCTCAAACGCAGGATTTGAGATTTCGGCACTTTCAAACGGCGTAATTTCAAGTCCCAAAATACGTTCTGCCCATACAGAATTCCACATTGGATTGTCGGATGAGTGGATATTTATTTGTGCTAAAGGGTTATCCTGTATTGTGAGTTCATACCCTTCCTCCCCGGTTAAGTAAGCCAGTTCTTCGTCTGCCGAATTGACAACAGTTACTCCGGTTATTGTTACACCGCCTGAAATTGTCCTTGTCTGCTCTATTTTGATATCGGTATCTTCATACCACCTGATACACAAACGTCCGTCCGCGTCGCACAGGGCAAACGAGCAGGCAAGCTGTGATACATACGAAACAATATCCCGGAATGTTACAGAATCGTCTATGATTTTTCTGTTTGCCACCTTCCAGCTCGCGTTAGGAAAGTCCAGGGAGGCCACCGCTACCCCGCATTTGGTACATGCCTCGTCGATGATGGCGGAAAGACTCGCGGGGTATTTGAGTGTGCTTTCGGAATACGGGCGGTCAAATTTTGCCAGATTATCAAAGGCAACGACCGAAAGATATCGGTCATTGTTTGTCAATTCTTCCAGCGTGTAGATCCCTTTTTTGACCCATTCAATGGTCGTCCCGCCATTGTAATCCTGTCCAACAATCAAGCCTACACGCACGTCAAACACTGTGCCTAAAAAGTCTATATCCTTAAATCTGTCGTCTGTATTGTCCATCTCAAATTCGAGCTGGCCGATTACCGCACCGCCAATGTCAAAATCTCCTTCTGCTGTCGTGGCCTGCTGTATTTGCAGGCTGCCATCCATAATATCGTCCCCGGTAAGCAGCAGGGTATTGTTTTCGCAGTTGACTGAAAACAAACCGCTGCTGACTTGATCGGCGGTCAAAATTCTATTGGTATAAATTTTCACAACAAAAGCCCTGCCGGATTGCCCGGCAAGGCTCTTGTACAAGATTGATGTATTCTGCATATTACACCTCGATAAAGTTGCAAGCTACATTTGTTACCCAGTGTTCCCTATCTGTCCAGTACCCATAATCCGCTTCAAAATCCCCTGTATAAAAACTTCGCGTATTATAACAGCCGTCTGATAGATCCGGGTATGTAACACGCACGGTTACACCGGAATATTTGCACAGGCCCGCAAGGGTCGCAGCTTCTTCCCACGTCAAACGGTCCCATCGGCAAGAAAGGGTACGTTTTTGTGAGATGATGTCTTTTTGCATAGCCCCGGTATAGGTTGACCTTCCGCTTTCATCGCTTGATAGGTCAGCAAGTTTGTAAGAACAAAGCGTAGGGGACGGAAGCTTGATCCCGTTTACTTTAAACATATCCTGCATCATGTCTTCCCCCTGCGTATCTTCTGCTTTTACGGATCCTAACCTTTGTAAGCTTCCGTTCAAGTTCTTCGCTGTCAATCTTCGTAATGTTCGTCAGGTTGATTTCCTGGTTCTGCAAAGCGTCATATATTTTTATCAGCCACCTTAAAACCTCCCGTAATAGGTCCGGGTCATTGGTGCTTCCAACCATCCCCTGCAATTTGGAAAGCGGAGCGACCACTTCAGGATCGCGGCCGGCATTTGGGTTATCTCCAACAATTGCAAGCGTCGGCGACTTTACAAGACCGCCCTTTGCAAGCTTGGGTATAAGCGGAGGCTCTTTCGGCATTGAAAAGTGCCAATCCTGCCCGAAAATATCTCCGATCGCACCGGCTATCCCGCCTATTCCGTCAATGATTCCACGGACAGCGGAATAAATACCTGTCCACAACATGTTGATTCCGTCGATGATTAAATTAACAGCGCCGCGCACAACGGAGTATATGGCGTCCCATATTCCTTTGAAAAAGTTTTGGATTCCAGACCATGCTTTTTCCCAGTCTCCGGTGAAAACGCCGACCAAAAAATCGATCAGGCCGCTGAGCGCGTCCCAAATCCCGCCAATCACGCCGGAAACCACGGAAAACACATCACGGAACACGTCGCCCACAATTTTAAAAACAGTTTGGAAAGTAGGAGCGACTTCCGAAATAATCCAGGATACCAACGGTTGCAGTACATTGTTCCAAAGCATCAGCGCGGCTTCCGAAATTTTGGAGAAAAAACCGATGGCTTTATCAATTAAAGGAGAAAGGGAGTTGTTCCAGATATCCGTCACACAGGACACCAAGTTATCCCAAAAAGGTTTAATCCACTCTTCCCATACTTGAAGGACTATTGTACCTAAATCTGTAAAAGCTTTACATATTCCTTCAAATATGCCGCTGCCGCCATTCTCCCAGAACTCAGACAGTTTACCACCGATATCTTCGCTGACCGTACCAATCAACGTCATGACGTCGGCACCCATAGACTGTACATCGTCGAAAAATCCGCCTATGGCTTCTTTGTTATCTTCTGCCCACTGTGCGCACGACCCTGTAAAAATAGAAAATGTGTCAGAAACGACAGTCCCTATTGATCCGGCCAGCGTAGTAAGCCCGCCCAGCATTCCGGATATAGCCTCTTCCATACGCGGGCGCATACGATCAATGGAGCTTCCAAGCTCACCGAATACCGTATCAAAAAAGCCGGCAAGGTTATCAAACCCTTTTGCCATGTTTGTGCTAACGGTATCGATAAAGCCAGCAATACGATTTTTGTCCTTATCCAGCCATTTTGCAATCCCGCCTGACACAGTTTGCAGCTGTTTTCCGGTGACAGAGATCACTCCACCAGCTACAGTACTGATTAGGTTGAGTTTTGATTTTGCCACCTTTGCAACGCCAGAAAAGGCCGCTTTTGCTATTGGTTCAAGGCTTTTAGAAATGGAAGAAAAGTTTTTCTTTATTGCGCTGAAATTAACTGAATTGATTCCCTTTTTTATATTTGCAACGGCCTTATCAAAACCAAACTGTGAATTGATCTTTTCAAGTTTTTTCTGGATATTATTAAATAAGCCGTCTGTTTCTTTAAGGGAAGAATTATCTGGTTTAGGAACCTCTGTACTAGGGATGCCTGATAAAGCGGAGGAAGTATCCGTGTCGTCTGAGCTGGAATTCAATATATTCAGCTCATCAAATCCAGCCAGAGCCTTTTTGACCTTTTTTGCTGCTTTTTCTGTTTTGTCCATTCCATCCGCAGCACTATCTGCCGCGCCTGACAAATCACCAGCTGCATCTGCAGCATCTGAAACAGCGCTGCTTCCTCCGGCAGAACCAAATATCTTTTCGGTGAACGTTTTAAACGCGTCTGCTGCTGCCTGAAGCTTTGCGATAAAACTGTTCAACGCTTTCAAGGCGGGAGCGAGCGCATTGATAAGCCCCTGCCCTATTGTGGCTTTCAGACTGTCAAGCTGCAGGGTAAGGAGCCTTGATTGGTTCGCCCATCCGTCCGCCGTGCGTGTAAAGTCACCCTGCGCGCTTGCAAGCTGATCCTGCACAAACTTATAGCGCAGGGCGACCTTTTCGGCTTCCGTCATTTTTTGTGTTGTTTTTCCGTAACCGTTTGCCAGAGCATAAGCGTCAAGTGCGGTTTGCGTCATGACGATGCCCAGGTCTTTGAGCGTTTCAGTCTCACCGGAAAACACGGATTTCAGCTTTGTATACGCTTCGTCCTGTGATATGTTGTAAAAGGACGCGACGTCACCGGCAAGTGCGGTCATGGTTGTTGACATATCGTATGCCTGCGCTTCGGTGAAACCGAATGCTTTTGCCATTGCCCCGTATGTTCCGGTAAATTTCTTCGCCATCGTTTCCGACAATCCATAACTTGCCGCTGCAGATTTTGCAAACTTATCTACCTTAGCAGACATGGTCGTGAAAACAACGTCGACAACATTCTGTACCTCGGCAAGGTCAGATCCAAGGTTTACGCATTCCTTGCCGAAGTCTACAAGCTTTTTAACGGCAAAACCTGCGGCAATTGTTGCGCCAACCTTCATCACGGTATTTTTAATACCGGACATCTTTTTTTCGACGTTTCCGGCAATCCCGTTGAGCTGCTTATCAAACTTTTTCTGATCCAGGACCAGATCAAGCCCGATTCTACCGACGCTATCATCGGGCATAGAAATCACCTACTTTTCACAAAGTAGGCGCTTGCCGCTACTCTCTGGTGCGGCCTGTTTGCTCTCGCCTTTGTTCCATTTGAATTTTATTGATCGTCTTACAGCGGGGACACTTAATTTCTGCCTTTGCATAGTCGGCATACATCAGCGTCTGTCCGCAGTTTTCACATTTTATCTTGTCAATGTTTCTCACCTGCCATTGCCACAAACATCTGCCGGAATTGCTCCGCAGCCGCGGCACTTTCCTGCGGAGTTACTTTTTGGGCTTTCTTATTTCGCCAAGCGTTGTAGATTCGCCGCTCATGCGAAGAAAACTTCCTGATTTTTTCTTGATCGGTTTCCGCGCGGATCAGTACTACACGTCCTAAAGGCGTGTCTGCATCAATTCCGCTTAGTAGAGAGCAAAATTCACCCCAGCCCATACGCCGGAACTCATCACTGTAGACCCGTATTCCGTATTCTTTTAATAGTGAGGATACAACAAGGTCGAAATCCTCTATCAGGTCGTAATACGGGTCTGATTTTCCCCCTCTTCGGCATCTCCGGTTGCAATATTTGCTGCAGCCATGATTACCTTCGTAAAATCGTTTAACCCCAGCTGCAATTTATCAATTTTGTTACGATCCTTTTTTTCAAACAGGATTTCGTACATTTTCATAAGACTCGCCGGGTCATTTCCGCTTTCTGAAAATATTTGCATAATTTTCAGGACGTCAGTCGCCCTGTCATTGACTTCTATCGCAACGCCCTTAATGACAATCTGAGGACGTTCCTCGAAATTCAGCTTTTCTGTAATGTCCACTATTTTTGCCATCCTCTAACCCTCCTTAAACTGCCGGCACTGTGATGGCCGGTTTTCCGTTGGACAGCACTTCAAATACAAGAGGGGCGACTGCCGTACTGTCCCCGGTTCCGTTTTCAGTTACGCTAAAAACAGCGTCCTCAAACTCTACTTTTGTTCCGTCCGGGAAGACCCAACAAAAATATCCCTGTGCCGCGGTGCCATTTGCAAAGCCTAACCCCGCAACAAAATCATTGCCGGGATCGCATACCGTGCGTTTTCCGCTTACGGAAATTGTGATGCTTTTAGCGGTCATGAGCCGCTTTTTCCATCCTTCGGTATCATACGGGGTCCATTCCTCAATACCGTTATCAAAGGCAACGCTGTAGTTTTCCATATTGGAAATCACACTGGCCGATTCTTTGTCTTTCCCTGCCTTAAACTGGTTTTCGTAGCAAGGATATACGCCGTTTCTTTCCATTTTTATTTCTCCTTTTCATAATATAAAATTAAATCTATGACACATTCATGTACGCCGTTCTCATCGGACCCAATATTGACCGGCTCGCTTTTAAGCAGTTCCAAATATAACACTCTCGTTTCGTTTAAACGCAAAGAATCAACCGCCCTGAGCTTTTCGTAAAGCATAAAGGCGGCTGTTTCTGTCTCTGTGGCGTTTTTGTTCCAGTGGACGAGTAATGTTACCCCTTTGCGTTCATATGTCTCCAAGCGGCTGTACGCTACATTTGGGGGAATCATGCGTTTTAGCTGGTACACCCCGATAGATTTTTCTTTTTTTGCATCGAGTTTTCCAACATAATAAAAATCTGCCTGAAACAGCGTTTTTATCCAGTCCCTTATATCTGCCAGCACGAACAAAACTACACCCCCGTTTCCTGTTTATAAAACTTCTTGTATGTGTCCTTGCAAAACGTATCATTTTTCCCGCCCGGAAGCCAGTCCTCATACCATTCCCCGCGCGCGTCCGGGTTCTCTTTTGTCTGGAAATGATACTCTGGATGATAATACAGTCGCCTTGCCTGTGGCGAGCTTGTAACAAGCGTAACACTGCCGTTTTTGCTGTCAGAATAATCGACAAACGTGCTCTCGTTCTGCATAGCGCCCGTATCGCGTGGTATAACCTGCGCCTGTATCACTTCCGTATGGAGCGCTTCTCCTGTCTTTTCAAGTGCCTTGATTGCCGCTGCGGAAAGGTTGTGGATCCTCCTAGTGTTAATTTTAATTGTAGAATTTACTTTCATATCAGGTCCAACCTCGTAAAATTCACTGTGCCATCCGGGTTTCGTGCTTTCGTCCCCTGCAGAATCCGTCGTTCGATGCCGTAAACCGTAACCGTTCCCCCGCTGATTGTTTTCAGCGCCGGGGCAAGGTCCCCGCAAAACAAAGCGGTTGCAGTGATCTGTACCAGCTTCTTATCTGCCGTCAGGACGGTTTTTGCACCCTCCTGATAATTGCACTTCTCGTCAGCTTGAAACGCCGCTATAGGCGCACCGTCCTCGTCTATCCCCTCAGTGTCAACAGAGATGGAAATAGGCGTGGTGCAGAATCTTTTGTTGACCAAGCACGGGTATTTCATAACCTCGCCGCCAATCTGCAAGTCAGCCCTGTTTGCGATAAGAGCGAATAAGTGTCTTTTTTAATCGCAACTCCGGAATTTACATGTACGTTCCAACTTTCGCCAAACTGCATTGACACACCGTTGATTCCATAACTTTGCAGCACTGAATCGATCGCATCTGCGTTTTCAACTTCAAATTCGGCTTGCTGACAGACCACCTCCTGAATGATTTCCTGTTGGTGCCCTGTCAGCGCGTCAAACCCTTTTCCGGCTATCCGGTTAAATGTAAGGGAATCAATGTGCCGACTCGCTTTGCGCAGCGCTTTTTCAAGGTCACTGTCCGGTATCAAGTTCCCTTTGTACACGTTTTTGTAATAGTCCGGTGTCGCATAGCCTATATACGGCACGTTAAGCGCCGCCTTTCGGCTGATGCTCTTTGATTTTCTTTACAATCCCGGCGACGGTAGAAGCTTTCCCAAGCTCCACACCATGCTCATGTGCAAACGCCTTCAAGATATTTAGTGTATCTTGATCGTCCTTGTCTGCGGCTGCTGCCTCCATCTCTTTTACTTTTGCAGATAAAGCGTCATATGCAACCTTAATCTCAGCCACAACACGCTTGTGTTCGGATAGTGAGATTTTTTTCAGCGGGGAATGCTGGATCAGATTCCCGTTATCATCGTAAATGTCGTAGCCCTCATCCATATAACGCTTTTTGCTGTCAGGGTCAATACGGTATACCTTGTTGTCTTTTTTTGCTCTCATATCTTACGCCTCCCTGTTAATAATGCACGCCTGTTTCAGCTCCTGATCCAGGGCAAACGTGCCGTTGAAACGGCGGTTTTGGTACAGGTATTTATCCGCTGTCCTAGAATCGTGTCCCGGCGTATAGGTATTGATGTAAGAGTACTTTACCCTTGATACCTGCGCGTCAGGATCGACCAATATATAATTGATCTGTTTGCCGGAGGCATCGGCCTGATATCCTTCGGTAAAATCATATGCCGTCTTAAATCTCTCAATCGGCACCGTTTTGATCTCTCTCAGGTCATCCAGCGTATGTACCCTGCGGTCAATTGTGTTGCTGCCCCCGCTTACTTCAAGGGTTCTCTGTAATCCTTCTGCGTTTTTAAGTTCTTTACGATATGACGCCGTACAGTAAAGAATACAACGCGAAAGCGGGATACCGAGGTTTTCAAACGTTTCGCAGTTATTGTCAAAATCAACCAGAATATTGGTGCGCGTGATCGCCGTGGTCCTTATTATTGCCCCTACTCTTTCCGCCTCGGAATAAAGCTTTGAAAAAGTGTAGCAATCCAGTTCCGGGATTGCCTGCTTTTTTTCAAACCTTACATGAATATTTGCGACCGAAACAATCTGGTTCGTTTCGTCCACATCCATAGGGTCAATCGCAAACTCAATATCCCTGTCATGATCCAACGCTTTGGTTTCAAATTCATTGGAGTAATTTCCGCCGTTGAAGCTTGTTGTGCTTCGGTTGTGATCTTTGTACCCGCTTACGGTTAGGCGCGGGATTTTAATCTCTTTTGCGCCAATAATCTGAATATCTGAATTGGTGTGGTAAAGTGCGTCAGATACCAGTTCATGCCCGTACATGTCGCGAATCCGGGCGGAAAACTGTGTTACATAGTTTAAAACTGCCATAAATAAACTCTCCTGTTCCTTTTATTATTTTTTTGACGTGCCGAAAATTTTGTCCAGTGCGCTTTCGACGCTTCCCTGCTGCCCGTCGCCGCTTGCCCCAATTTGCCGGAATCCTGACTGCTGCTGCGGGTTGGGTTTTAGAGCAGGTACGTCCTCTAAAACTTTTTTCAAGGCTTCCTGCAGGGCTTCTGGCTTTGTTATTCCGTCTTCCCCTAAGGCCTGCGAAAAATCCGCAAGCTTCAGGACATAAGGGATTGTTTTCGCATCAACTCCAAGGGATAAGGCTTCCAACGTTGCATCTCTTTCAAGCATTGCCTGCTGTGCCGCTGCCTGTGCCTGTGTTGCCTGATCCTGTAAAGCAGTTAAGTCCGGCTGGTTTTTTGCTTTCATCTCTTTAAACGATGTGATTGCCTGTGATGCTTCCTCAGCACTCAACCCCTGCTGCTTAAAATAATTCTTGAGGACTGCGTCCTCTTTTGCTGCCTGCGCACCATTGATAATTCCCGCGAGCTTTTCATAATCAATCTCTGGTGCGTTGCCTGCTGCACTCTCTTCCGGGGCTGCGGGTTCAGCAAAAAGCTGAATGTCGATTGGTAAGCTTTTGTCCATGTCTTTTTCTCCTTTCAGTTTTCAGGGTGTCTCCCTATTCCAGTTGTACGGGTGTCTCCCGGTCCAGTTTTTATCTACGGTGTCTCCGCGTAGTTTTAAGCCTTCGGGCAATAAATAACAGCACCCGGTCGGGTGCTGAAGATATGAAAAATACCGCAAGCTTATAAAGCCCGCGGTATCAATCAATTATTTTTTCTATCTGCCCCTGTTTGATATCCTCCGTTTCTGTTCCATCCGGATAATCCACATCAGCAAGATAAGCCTTTCCTTTTTCAAAAATCTCTGTTATAAAAGCGATCTGCCCGCTCTTTAACAGGACCTTGTCATATTTTTTAATATCAATCATATATCGCCGTCTCTTTTCTTTGAGGTTACATAAGCGCTTGTCAATCTTGGTTCCTTTTTCCCATTGTCAATGATCCAAGCTGTTTTGACGTTTGCAGTTTTTTGGTTTTCCCCTGTTAAGGTCATCAGTACTTCGTACCGCTGCCCGTAACCATTGTTGCCTTTATCGACCGCTTTAAATTCTCCGATGTGCGACCGGATATTTTCGATCAGCTTATCGGCGTTTTCTGCTTGATAGCCGAGTGCTTCTTTAAAGGCCCGCGCTTTGTTTGGATCCTTTTCAAAATTCAACGCATACAGAGTAAACTTTTCTTTTGGGATATGTGCTTTTTCAGCTGCCGGCAACAATTCTATTATATCATTTTCTGTACTGTATTCAACCTGTTTTCCGGCAATTGCGGCCCATTTCTGATACTTTTTATAGTACGCCTTATGGTTTTCGGCACTGAGGGAGCCGCGGTACAACCGCTGGTATTTGTTTGCCTGCCTTTCAGCATAGCGTCGCCGCTGCTCATTCTTCTGTTTTTGCATGATCCCGTTCAATTCAGCTTGAGTAAACTTTTCTTTTGGCGGGGACGATACCCCTTCAAAATACGTTGTGTGACTATCCTTGCATCTGGGGTGGTAAAGCCCGGCCGCGATTGCCGAACTCATAAGCGGATAACTGCCGTCTTGTGGTGTCCCGCCGCTCCAAACATCATCAATTAGTACCTTCCCGACAAAAGGCAGGCACAAAGAGCAAGGATTGCCACGCTTGTTGATAATAACTGTATGTATCCCCCACTCCTGTCGCTTTTCGCCTTCGCCAGTCAGATACGCCCTTTTCCCGGCAGTACGGATTGCCATATCCGCATAATCAGGAAGGGTATGCCGCGCCCCATTGGAGTATTCAACGCAATTCAAGCCGGCAGAAATTAAGTCTTTGATTGCCATATCTACAGCCTTATCGTAGGTTCCCGCCCCCGTATTAGCATATACCTGCGCATTGTATATAATCTTTCTGTACTGGTCGTCGGCCATACGGAGGATGGCATGTTCCGCGCGTTTGAAATCGTTTATTGTTGCTTGGATCAGCGCGTCAAGCTTTCTGCTGTTGGTCTTAAAAAACTGCGCCTGAAGCTTACTTCCGACTTTGTGATACCCTTTAAACCCGTTTTTTATCGCAAGGAGTATTTCCCTTTCCTGTTCCATTTCGCCCCTCTTGCGGGCTTCCTTTATGATTCCGGGAATCGATTTGTTAATGAGGAAAAATCTCTTTTTGAACTTTGACCGGTTCTGTTTGCGGTAAATTTCCAACTCCTTGAGCTGCTCGACCTGCCACATCGACCAGTCGTACCCCTCTTCGAGTTCCTGCGCCCTATGATGGTCCAAATTCCTTATGAGGGAACTGATAAGCTCCTGTTCAATCTCATCAAACGCGGCGCCGATATCGTATTCCGTCATGATGATCTTCCGTAGTTGGAATACACTTTGAAGCCTTGCTGTTTGAAATGGTGGGTGAGCTTTTTCAGCTCACTCATACTTTTGCATTTATCACAGCGTAGTTCGACATACCCACCTTTTTCAATCGCGTATATACCAAAAGGAACCTGTTCGCTTGCAGTCAACTGTAATTTCTTATATTCCGCCTGCCCCATCTCATACAGGTGGTTCGCTATCTTGACTTTCACCTTTCGTTCCTCCTACCTGTTCTTCAATAAAATTTTCAGCATTTTCCCTGGATATGCCTAATGTAGACGTTACGATTGAAATCGCTGCGGTACGGGAAAGCTGCCCTGTTTTATATGATTCACAATCTTTAGCAGGCTAGCAATTTGAGCACCGTTCAGGTTTGTTATGGTCGATTCCTACTCCACTTCCGTTGCAAATCCTCCCAGTTCCATATTTGCAGTCGGTTCTTCCATCTCAATAATACCCTGTTCCGCTTTTAACCGGGCAACCTCCTGCCGTTTCCACTCTTCATCCCTGGTCGCCCCGTAAAGTTCCTCCACAGAGGCCTCAATGCTCATGATACCGCCCTGCTTTCCTTTGCTCACGGTTTCTACCTGTGATTCAAAGGACGGGTTTGCATATTCGCCGAATGGGATATCGACATCAACCTTTACCACAGGCTGGCTTATATTTTGGTAGTATGCATTAATGCACGCCTCTACCAGCCGCGGTAAAACCTCACCCAATACGTTTACAATATCGTTGCGTGTATATAGTGTTGTCTTTTCCTTTTCCCGTTGCGCTTCGGCGTTATCGAGCTTTTTTACATCGATCCCAAGCGTGGACGGGCTGATGATCCCCTGCATGCAAAGGTCAAGCGCCGTGCAGTAAGATGCCAGATAGCTCTCATGGGGGATCGTCGGCTGCTCGGTGTCGATCTGGTTTTTTGCGGTTTCGCCCATTGCATTGCCTGTTTCGATGTATCGGTTGTCAAACGGGTTGGGCTTCATAAGCTCCCCGGTGCTGAGATTGTGGGGGATCAAATCTTCCGGTATGTATGTTTTTGCTCTGCCCGCCCGTAAAGCATCCATCCATTGGCTCCACGCTTCATCCAAGGCATCAAAATTGTCAAGCTTTCCGTCGTAGACGCTTCCGCCGCGGCCCTCATATTTTGCACTCTCATAAATCATCAGGGGGACTGCGAGCATCCCTTCACATTCCCAATCGCTGATATTTTTTGTTGCTTCAATCGCTCTGATATCGACAGGGGTATCGCCCCTGAAAAGCTCATTCTTTATATAGCCGCTGCCATAATGCTCATAAAGGATGTATTGCTGCTGTTTTACCGTATAAGGTGTTTTAAAAACAATCTCTTTTAATCGTCCTCTGGTTTTGATGATTTCAATCCGGTCGCCCGGATACCATTCAATGATCGGGTATGCGCTTATGCTTGTATCGATTGCAATCTTGAATGCGCCATCCCCAATAACCAGTGCGTCTTTTACTGACTTGTAAACCAAATTTCCGAAACTGTTTTCCTTTTCGATGTTTCTCCAAATTTCCTCCTGCTTTGGGTCGCTGAAAGAAAATTCATTCATATCCGGCAGCACGATTGACGCCAGGACCCTGACGATCAGCCCCGGAAGGCCCGTATGGATTTTACGCATTTCCATTCCGGGCGTACAGCTTGACGCCCAAAATTTATACTTGTCTGCGTATTCCGGGTTTTGTTTATAAAGCTGTTCCAGCTCGCTGCTGTCCCCCCTGTACCATATGCGGTTGCGTATCGCTGACAGCTCAAAGTCTGCAGTTTCGTTAATCTGTATTGCGGACGACGGCGCCGGCATTAAATTCAGCCAGTTTTTGATCCCGCGCTTTATTGTTTCGTTCATCTGTTTTGCCCACCTCATTTCTTTGTTTCCTCCTCAAATCCAATTAACTGCCGGTATGGGATGTATCCATATTCCGACGCATTAATCGTGTGGTCGTTCTCATCCTCTGGCGTATTGTCCTTATCCTCCTGCCAGCTATACACCTCAAGCTCCTTGATATGCTCTGTGCAAGTATCTACAACCAAATAGCATCCCTGTTGAATCCAGCCAAGTTGAAGCTTGATCCTGTCGATAATCTGCACCTTTTTGTACGCGTCAATAAAGTTATAAATACAGCTGTGCAGTCGCTTGTATTTTCGCAGCTCAGTTATAGTCGCCTGATCAGCGCTGTCAATAAAAACATCCTTTGCAAAACCCCATTTTTTGCGATTCCGCTCCAAAAAATCAATAAAATTAATTACCGCATCGGACGGTGCAAGAGGGTTCTCCAAGCTCTGATTTCTGTATACCTTTTCATCCAATATCAAAAGCTTTCTGTCCTCTGTGATCGCCTGAAACACCATCGCTATTGTGTCGGGAGATTTTTGCGAGTATGCGGTATCAAGGCCCGCTGAGAACTTCTTTATTTTGATTTTGCCGTCTTTGATCTGCTGTTTTACCCATTGAGCAGAAACAATATGTTTTTTCCTGTTAAAGTTCGGGAACACAAGCCCCGTCGCTCGACCGCGTAATCCCTGTATCTTGTTTTTCCATAGCTTTGTTCCTTTGGGTGTGTTTAGCTTTATTTGTTCGATTTTTTTGGCTGGTAATCCCAAATTATGAGCGAAAGTAAAAAACCAATGCACCCATCCGAGCTTTGGTTCTTCCGTAAGCATATCTAATATTTCGGGCGGCGTTTCTTTTTTCCACTCCTGAAGAGGTCGGGAACAATTTATGTATTCCTTGTAGACGGGTAGTCCTGGGTCGTCGGGGTTGAGCGTTGATATGAGGTAGTCACAGCGCATTGAAGCTTCCCGCACAAATTCCATATCGGCTATGTTGATTTCGTCTATGTACAGGCAGCCGTATTGACCGCCTAGGGCTTTTTTCCACCGGGCTTTGTTATCATACCCAAGCACATATATAATCTTGTCTCCGTTGCCGGTATGGTAAAGCAAGTGCGGCAGGCTGTTAGGCCCTTTGCCCGCTGCATTGTACTCGACCAAAGGCCCAAAAACATCCAGGATTCCCAAATCTTTATTAATAATATTTTTCTCAAGCGTGCCTAAATCCAAGCCGGACAGGATATGCAGCTTTTTCGCGGAAGCCGCCACCTTCAGCATAAACTTGAATATTCCGACTGTAGTTTTACCCGCCGCTGTGGTTCCCTCCAGAAACTCCGCCGGCGCATTACAGCGTAGAAAAGCTTTATATTTTTTCGATAATATTAATCTTTCACTGCTCAGACGGATCACCCCACAACTGGGCGGTCAAGTCGGCAAGCTTCGATTTTTCGGTTTCCAATTCGGCGCTTAGAGAAATTTTATCAGGTGGCTTAAAGCCGGCCCGATCCAGAAAATCACGTGCTGCAACAAGCCTGTTTTTATCGTCTGCTTCTGGGTCACCTAATATTTTGTACATGACTTTCCTTGCTTCTAAAGCATCAAAAAGAAATTCTTGCTGTATTTCGCGTTTGATAGCTTCTTTTTGTGTTTCGAGATATTCACGGACTTTATCGTCTTTTAGAAGCTGAGAGGCCTGAGATGCCGCTGACTTTTTGCTATATCCAGCGTTTATTGCAGCCTGCGTGGCATTTCTGCATCTTAGTTTTACAAACTCATCTACGAATAGCTTCCGCTGCTCTGTAAGCATGTGAACAACCCCCTATATAATTACAACGTCCGCACTTTGGGCAAAACAAAAGACAGCAAGCGGGTGGCCTGCTGCCTTTTAGGTCTTATTCGTATTGTAATATACCAATCGCTATTATAATTATAACACACCGAAACGGGACAAGCGGGGACAAACGGGACACTTTTTCAACTTTTTTTTAAAAATCTTAAAGTTTTTTTCTTTAAAGCTCCTGCCGTTACCTCTAATCCCATCTTTCCAGCGACTTTCCACCACTCTTGACCATTAACATAGTGCAACCGAATTGCCCTAGCTATATTCACATCTTCAATTCCATCCAAAAACGCATCCACTTCTGACACAATCCGTTCAAGCCTCTCCAGCCGCTTCAGAAGCTTTTCTTTGCGCGGGTTCGGGATATGACCGCGAATTGTTACCGGGTGCTCGGTGTACGGGTATTCCGGGGACGAACCCTTTACGGTGTCCGTCCCCTCGATATAATCCGGCAGTTCTTGCAGTTCCCTGTGGATACTCTTAATCTCGGCTTTCGCGCTTTTGTACTGGGATAATTCTTTTGCTGTCACCTGACACCCTCCAAACTAATTCTCGGGATAAGACTCCCGGTCGAGTTTCTTTTCTTTCGCTCCCGCGATTACAACAAGACTAACGAGCGGCCCGACGCAAACACAAACGCCTACTGCAAAGCCTAGCCAAAACATTATGTATCCACCTCCACCATTTTAAACACCTCAATTTCAGAACCGTCTTCATCAACCACAATATCACCTTTCCCAAGCGTTCCAAACAAGCCAAAAGAAGCCCAGTCGCAACCGTCTTCTGGATGCTCATTCTTTTTCATTGTACTTCCGCTTACTCCTTTTCCGTTCAACCTGCCAATGCATTGCGAATAGCCATCATTTGGTTTTCCTCCGGCGTCTTTGATTTCTTGTAATGTTGTTACTCTTCCGCAGGCTGGGCAAACAAAAGCCCATTTTTTTATGTCTCCTCCAAAACGTTTCTTTAGCTCTTCAAGTCATTCTGCTTTTGTGTACCTCATAAGTTTTATTCCCCTTCCGTAAGCATGGGTAACATAGGCGGCATGTCGCCCGTAAGATATGCCTGTTTAATCTGCGGTAGCATAAAATCACTTACCGTTCCACCGTCCGGCAAAACAATGTTTGCCATAAATTCGTCCTCAAACACCGAAATTCCGCATTCTACAGCCTCAAGCTTAGCCTGTATGACAAGTTTCAACGCACGCCAACGCTGGCGGCACGCTTGTTCCCACGCCTCGTATTGGCTGTTTTCCGTTCTGTCCCTTCCGGTTGGAGTAAAACGGAATTCTTCTTTTTTCGGGAGCGGAAGGAAGAATTTCACCTGACGGTCAAACATGGTAAAACAAATCATCGCCTTACCCGATGCTGTTGCGTAGGCAAAATTATCTGCGCCGTACTTAATCAGTATTTTTTCAATTTCCAGGCGGGAAAGTTCGCTTGAAACGTTTGTGTTCTTTGCGTATTGTGACATGTTTATCCCTCCTGTTCCTTCAGCGCGGCCTCGGCTTCTTCGCGGGAGTGGAAAACGGTTTTGCCGAAGTCACAAAAATCATATGATTCTTTATAACCGGAAAAGCCTTCTGATAAATACACGCAACGTAATTCTCCTTCTATTTCCGCTTCCCGTACCTTCATTTCTTCTATGCTTCCAGTGCAAATGTTATATACAGTGTCTCCCGCCATACACGGCAGTTCCACGAGCCGCCCTTCCTCCTGCGCTTTTGCAAGCTTATATGTTTCTTCCGGCGTTAAGCCCGTTTCTTCGTACTCTTCCAGCCAAGCAAGGGCGTTGTATATCGTGTCGTTAATGCAGCCCATAGCCCTGTCGCCATGCACTGTTAAACATCCGTCTTTGTCTCTGCCTGTTATTCTATCCATAAGCTTTCATCCTTTCATTTCAATAATTCTCCGCAGAATGGGCAAAACTGCCGGATGAACACTAATCCCGGTTTTGGCTCCATCAGCGGTATCATTGTGCCGCAGTTATCGCATTCTACTTCAACGCCGTCTTTTGTTTGGTATTTTTGTGCATGGCTTGCCAATGCCGTTATTTCTTCCGGCGTGAGGCCGGTGTCCTCGTATTTTTTTAGCTTTTCTGCTGCATCCACAAAAAAAGCAAACGGTTTACAAGTCGACTTATACCCCGGCAAATTACAGCCGTTTGGCTCTCCGTAAAATGTACATTCTTCGCAAAACATTTCTTCAAAGTCCATTCCTTCTGTTGTCAGTCTGTTCATGTTAATTCCTCCTTTGTCATTTTTATCCCCGTTCCGTTGCAATCTGCGCAAGGTTTGTCGTCCATAGCTCCGGCTGCGTCAGCATATCGCGTTGTCCCGGTTCCTCCGCACGCCGGGCAAAGGACATTTTTTACCGTATCGTTTATGACTTTGAGCGCCTTTTCGATGTCTTCCAATGATTTGTCGAGCTTTTCTATTTTTTCGCGCAACTCCTTTTTAAGTTGGAGTTTTTGGTTTTGTATTGCACGCTTTCGAGCGTATAAATTTGATACGGTGTCATTCATGTGGCTTCCTCCGTTTTCTTTCTCGTTAATTCTTTGGGCGCGTCTATGTGCATTAGTCCGCGCGGAAATGGAATAACCCCTAAAACGGCAAAACCTTCTTTGCAATATTGAGTGTCATCCAGTATGTATGTGATTTCTCGCAGAAGAGCGTTTCCGGTATATTTGCCGTTTTCCCATTCATTCAGCGCCAAAATGTCGCCCACTTGAAAATCCCGGTCATTTTTTCGCACCTCAAAAGGTTTTATCATAGCCTTTTGTGCAGCGTAATGCTCCGGTTCGGTTTTAAGTTCGTGTACCATGATTTATTCCTCCGGTTTCTGTGCTTGCTTACAGCGTTTTTTATGTTGGTTTTCGTAATATTCCCTTACCCTGTTACAACGCAAAGGATTCTTATAGTTGCAGCAAGCGCAGGGGTTTGTTTCATAATGGTCTTCGCAAAATGTGTTGGTTGCTTCGTCTAAAATTTCCCACTCGGAATATTCAGTTTCATTTACATCGATGATGAATTGCTCTCTTACTTCATAGCAGCAGATGCATGTGCAGCGGTCAAAGAAATCCCCTTCGTATTTTCCAGATTCCCTGTAATTCGGAATAGATTTTCGTTTCATGGCTTCTCCCTTTTTCTTTATGCCACTCTTTATTACTCATAATTTGTTTTGCCTTGCATAAAGCGTCCTTGTCAAACCATCCAAAATGGCATTCTTTGATTGGGATATTTAACAATTTTGCAAGCCGCCTGTATGCTTCGCCCGTTGTGATTAAGCGGCCTGTTTTGCGCTGTATTTTGCGTTTGGGGCTAATTTTGATTTCCTCGGTGATTTCGCCATATATCGGACAGTAAGGCAGTTTATAGTCTCTGGTGTATCTGTAAACGTCCTGCGTCGTCCAAATCGACAAAGGCTTGCTCATGGGGCGTTTGCCGTCAAAGGCGTTACAGCCTGTTTTTAACCATGCGTCTTTACGTTGTCTGCTGTCTGCCGCCATCGTAGCAACGACTGGCTTTCTCCCGGTTTCGTGTTCATAGTCAATACAGGGTTTTTCTTTCATCCAGTAACAGCAGCGGTTGGATATTTCAAAATCTGCGTTTAAAAGGTATTTGTGTTTTTTGTACCGCTGCTTGTAATCGGATTCTGAAAAATCAGGATTCAGACCATCAAGTTTGTTTAGATATGACTGTTTGCTGTCCTTGCTGTGCCGTGCTCCATAGACAATTTTTGAAACCTCTTTGCTGATAACCGGGTATCCATATTCGCGCAGCACGTCATAAAAACGCTTTATCGGATTTGGTTTGTCAAGTTGGATTTTTATACCGTATTTACCACGCAAATAATCGATGTATTCCGGTACAAATTTGCGTATTTCCGGGAATTCCAAGCCCGTGTCTACAAATACGGCGTATAGCGTTTCGTCAGGATAAGCCGCTTTATGTACTTGTGCAGCAATGTCAAGCATTACGGTGCTGTCAAGGCCGCCTGAAAAGGACACATAGATTTGACCGCCAAAACGGTCGTGAAACTCCATATATCGGGTTTGCGCAAGTAAAATTTTTCGTTCCAGCGGTGCGGCTTGTAAATCCTTTAAATTTTGGTGGGTTTGTTTGTATTCAGCCATCGCCCCACCCCGATAACGTTAATTCTTGCTTGCTTCTTTTCCTCGGCGACGTGATAGTGTTTTCTATGCGCTGCCGTTGCATATCCGTATATTCCGGGTTTAGGTCAATTAAAATCGCGTTGCGCCCGTGTGCTTTTGCCACTACGCCGACCGTACCAGAGCCGCTGAACATATCACAAACTGTTCCACCGCGCGGGCAACCCGCAAGTATGCAAGGCTCTATCAAGTCGGGCGGAAAGGTTGCAAAGTGAGCGCCGCTATAGCCGCGAGTGCCAACCGTCCATACGTCACGTTTGTTTCTCAATCCTTTTTCATTTGGCTTGTTGCCAACTGACGCTTTTTCTTTTCCTGCAGAGTTGCTAAACGAGCGGTTGTTTGTGTAAACCCCGCCGCCGCGAAAGGTTTTATTATTTTCTTTGCGCCTCCCTGCATTGTTACCAAACCCGACGCATGGTTCCGCGATTGCTTCCGCGTCAAAATAATATTTGCGTGATTTTGATAGTAAAAATATACTTTCGTGCGATTTTGTGCAGCGGTCACGCACACTCTCTGGCATTGGATTGGGTTTCGACCATATAATCTCTTGCCGTAAGTGCCACCCATCCGCCCGAAGTGCAAAAGCAAGCATCCACGGTATGCCGATTAAGTCTTTCGGCTTGTAAATTATCCCCGCTGTCGTTGGAGTTAAATTGCCCTCTATGCTCCCCTTGTTTGTGCCTTGCTTTGCTTTTGCAGATTTTTTATTATAGGTTCCGTCTGTATTTCGGCCTTTCCCGCTGCCGGCATAACTGTCCGCAATATTAATCCATAGTGTTCCGTCGTCGCGCAGAACTCGGCGGGCTTCGCGGAACACCTCAACGAGCTTTTGTATGTATTCTTCCGGCGCGCGCTCTAAACCGATTTGACCGTCCACGCCGTAATCGCGTAAATTGTAATAGGGCGGCGACGTTACAAAGCAATTAACGCTCTGGTCGGGTAGAGTTTTAAGCTGTTCGAGTGCGTCACCCGTGAGTATTTGTATCATTTTTAATTTGCCTCCTGTAAATCAAGAGACAATGCGCATTGTCTACTCCCTGTTAGCTACGCAGGGAGGGTTACTTTTTCAAAGTCTGCAATCACAAGCGAATGAGGCGCTTTCACATCCGCCAGCTCCAACTGGTAATACCACCGCACTTCTTTGTGGTGTACCCGCATGGTGATTGCTGTCACGGTGTAGGAGTTACCCTGATATTCCACCTGCGTTTGATATGCGATTGCTTTCTTTGCTTCCATCAAGTCCATTGTATTCCCCTTCAGAACGGAATGTCATCGGCCGCGCTGAACGGCTCCTTTGAATCGTCAAGCTGTTCGCTGCGGTACGTGTCCGCCTCATAAAACTTCTGGTGCTTAAGGTCAAAATACAGGTTTATTTTGCCTGTACGCCCGAACTTGTTCTTGTCGAGCAGCAGCTCCGTTTCCTCCGGTCGGACGGAATCATCGTCCTTTTTCAGCACATACGGCCTATGCAGAAGCGCGATGTAATCGCCGTCCTGCTCAAGTCCGCCGCTTTCCTTCAAGTCGGACATTGTGGGCGCCTCCCTGCCGTTTCTCGACAGCTGGGAGAGAACCAGTATGGTGCAGCCTGTTTTCTTTGCGACCCGCTTCAATTCGCTCGATATGTAATCTGTCTTGACTCGCACGTTTTCATATTTCTGCGCGGCCGTCACAATCTGGATAAAGTCTACAACCACAAGGTCAGGCTTTACTTCGGCTATCTGGTTGCACATCAGCTCAACCGCATACACATCATCCACGACGATGAACTGGTTGTTTTCCTTCAGCTGTGCCATCTGGCGTTTTACCATATTTACTTCGTCCTCTGACAGCCGGTTCTGTGAAAACCTCTCATACTTGATTTTGTTCTCCGCCGCCATCACACGCTCAAATATCATTTCAGATGACATTTCAAGCGAGAAGAACAGGACCTTCTGCCCGTATTTCATTTGGTTGTACGCGATGTTTATTGCAAACGTTGTCTTGCCTGTCGATGGCCGGGCGCCGATGATAAATACACAGCCCTTGCGGATACCGCCAAGGATGTTATCCATTGTGGCGAACCCCGTCCGGATGGTTGGCCTGGGCTTGTTGAGGTTTTGAGTAAACGCATCTATCCGCGCCTTGTTCTCTTCCAAGCAATCCACAAACAGCTGACTGCCTGTTTCGTCCTCCACAATCCTCTTCACGTTCGGCAGGCTGCATTCGCCCGAAAACATCAAATCGTTTATCTTCCCCATCAGGCGCCGCTGGGAGGCCATCTCCTTCAAAAGCCTCAAATGCTCATCAAAGTGATGCCGTGATACTGCCGTCTCACAGCAGACAACAACCTCCCGCCGTTCGTCCGGGTCCTCAAGCTGCGACAGCACCGTCACGCTGTCAAGCTTTCCGTTCTTATCGTACACACGCCTCATCTGCTTGAAGATGGAGCGGTAAACGGTATGTTCAAAATCCCCTTCCTCCAACAGTGCGAGCTTTTCGCCCAGCTCCGGAAACAGCACCAAACAGCCAATCACACTGCGTTCTGCGTAAATACTTTCACGCTGCATCCTGTTCCCTCCTAATCGTCGTCATCGTCATCCGCCAGATTCCTGATTCCCTGATATCCGCCGGCATACGGTTTTTGTTCCTTCCTGCTCCATCTGCGCAGGAGCGCCTGCCAGTCCGTTATGGGTTTCCCTTCCTTGGTCGTCCATTCGTTTTTCTGGTAATGCTCGAAAAATTTCACCGCATCCACATTGAGGTGCTCGCGCTTCACAAAATCAAAAACCTGAGAAAAAGTGGGCAGTACTACTTCTTTACTTTCTTTATATTCTTTTATATTCTTTGATTGTTGCCCTTTGATTGCCCCTTGATTGCCTTTTGATTGCCCATTGCTTGCCTCTGTGTCTGCCCTCCTCTGGTACTTGTCATAATTTTTCACCGTTACAATGGTGTATTTGTTGGTTGACCTGCATGCCACTTCGCCTGTCTCTTTTAAGTGTTTTAAGGCGGTGCGAACCTGCTTAATTGACAACCCTGTTTCTTCGGCTAAATTCGCGTAAGAAATCACTTTTTCGCCCCTGCGGACCGTCGTTTCCTGAAAGCCGCAGTCCCGGATATTTGCCGTTAAAAGCAGATGCAGGAACACCACTTTTGTGTTGATGTCCTTATACCACCGCCAGCTTAATATGTTGCGGTTGAGCTTGACAAAGGTTCCTGTTTCAGCCACTGTAATTACACCCCCAGACGCTCTGCGAGCCTCTTGACGGCGTTTTCATACTGCGCGGGGGTTAAGCCCTGTTTTTGCAGTTCGCGCTTTCTGCGCTCAAATTCAAGCCATATATCAAATGTGTGCTGATTCGCCATATTCTTGCTCCAGCCTTTCCTTGAGTTCTCTGTAAAGCACTTCCCTGATGAGCCTGCCGCTGGTTTCCGCTTTACAGAACAAAAGCTGGCAGTCATAGCGCGCAAGCCAGGCCGTAATGCTCGCAAGCAGTGCCTTCGGAGCCATACGCGTACGGTATCTGCCCGCATACACATGCTCCCAGGTGGCGTTCTCCACCAGCAGGTAAAGCTTTGCATCACGGCCTTTTGCGCGCTGAAACTCCCGCTCAAAACGCGCACGGCCGCGGCAGAAACACATGCACAGCTCATCAAGGCTCATTTTGCGCTCGACTGCAGCGCCGCAGTCCGACAGGTCAAGTACATTTCCGTCCGGCAGCGGGCACTGCGCCGAGTAATCACCAAATTCGAGCTTTCTGCGCTCATATGGGCAGCCCATCTGGTACAGGCGCTTCTGCAGCGCCGGCGTCTGCTGCTCGCGCGTATCGACCAGCACCGTCATTTGTTCCAGGGACTGCCTGATTTCAACCGGCGTCATTTCTCTCCCCCATTAAAACGGAAGGTCTTCGTCGTCGAGCAGCTCCGCGGCACTGGCAGGCTGCGTCTGTACCTGCGCTACCTGATTGCCCTTGAGCGGTTTATCGGCAGGAACCTTAAAGTTCCCTTCCTCTATGTAGGAAACCGGCACCAGCCTGAACGGGCGTACCGTCCAGCCATCCCGGCCGTCCATAGCCCACTGCTCCCTGCGGAACAAACAGCCGGCTGTTTTGCCCTTGAGGCCCTTTTCATCCCAATCCCAATGGTAGTCTTTGTTGCTGTCCTCGATGGCGTCAGTCAACGCCTTCAGGTTACTCTTCGTCCATTCATCCTTTTCGCTGCCGTCGTCCTTCGGGAGGTACTGGCGCAGAACGCCGCGCCACCGTTTATCCTCGCTGATTTGGCTGCGGTAATCTTCTGCGTAAAAGTCCTTGTATTCACCCTGCAAAATATCGAGGCTTACCTCAAGCTTTTCAAACGTCCCTCCGTCCTTGGAGGGGTACTGCTTGACTTCTGCGCCCATGATTTTGCAGATATAGCCGCCTGCGGGCAGCTGCCTTCTCTCTGTTGCCGGTTTTACGTTCTGCCAGTTATTGATTGGTTTCATTTCTCTGTTCTCCTTTAAATTTCATAATATTGCCGGATGGTTTTGTCTACCAGCTTCAAGTCGTTTTCGATGGTCGGTTCTGCAAACATGCCGATTGGGCTTTTGACTGTGTCCATGCCGTTTGTCTGCGTGGTAAACAGGTATTTTCCGTCACGCACGAATGTTTTCAGAACAATTGTGAACATGCCTTCGATGGTGATTTTTTCGTCAAGCATCCTCCCTACGGTTTTAAACTTTTCAAAGCCCGCGCTGTCGCGCTCAATGTGTCCCATGAAGTGGACGATTACATCCGCCGGCAGCTCGCTGATTACCATCTGTACGAGTGTCCAGAAGTTCAGCGCAATATCGGTGAATTTCTGGTATCCGCTGACTTTTGCATTGCGCATGAACTCGTTTGCCATGAGGTACTGCGCATCGTCAATCACCAGGGTCTTTGGCTTTGCTTTTTTCAGGACCTGTTCAATCATCATGTAATTGTCCGAATTGAACGGCTTGATATTTGTTTTAAACGGGAGAGGCTTGGAACTGACATTGATAATCCCAACCTCACCCTCCTGAAAGTTGCGCAGGGAAGCGGATTTCCCGCTCCCGCTCTCGCCTAAAATCAACACGGGGATTCCCATGCTTACTCCTCCTTTTCCCCAAAAACCAAGGGGCATTCCTGGCCGGTATGGTTCTTCGGGTATGCCACCAGCTTCTTGTTGAGCTGGCACCACCCGCTTGTACGGCTGAAATACGGGCACTGCATGCAGCACACGTCGTTTTCGGGAAAGTTCACTTCAACGACGGCGTATGCATGGGTAAAAAAACGGATGCCGCTGTCAAAATCCTTCATCGCAGTCACCCTCCTCATATTCTTTAAATGCTCCCGCACATTTCGGACAGACCCACCATTGCTCGTACGGCGGGCTGTCTAAGCCGTGCCGCTCTTTGTACAGGACCTGGTCGCCTTCCTCAAATATGTACCCGCAGTCCAGGCACTCATACATCTTTTGTGTTCTCCTCTTGCGGCACTGTTTCCAGGGCGTCGCGCAGAAACGAGGTGTCTATGTATACACTCTCACAGCGCTCCAAATATCTTTTTACAATATCAAGCTGTGTCTGTGCCTTAATCAGTGTTTCAAACTGCACGACCGGAATTGAAATTTTGTTGTCTAGCATGGTGTTTACCTCCTTGACAAACCTCACCGGTTTGCCTATACTTGAATTAAGATATTTTTTCTTTGCCGCCTTCGGTGCTTCCAACGCCGGGGGCGGCTTTTTCTAGATAAACCGTATTACAGATGCTATTAAACAGGTCGAGCGGTAAATCATAGTCACGCCGGGCAACCTCTAATACAGCTTCGTAAAGCGGTAGTTTCAAGTGTGCGTCTGCTTTCCATTCAATAAGTTCTATCGTTTGTAAATACTTTTCTGCACTACTCATGACCTTTCCTCCTTTCCAGCCCAAAAACCTTTGACTATCATTACGGCCGCCAAGCTCAAAAGCCATATTCCGGTTCCGAGCAGTATGATAGGTACAGCTTGCGGGTCGCCAATTAGCCATGCGTCAAGCCCACCGCTCATTCCAACAATAAAGACAAAATACAGGAAGGTCAGCAGCATAGCAGCGTTTTTGCCCATAAACGGGAGCACGCGATACCTGATAGCGTACCAGCAGCCGGACGCTAGGGCCTTTGTTTTACTCATTGTGGTTCACTTCCTTTATTTTTTGATTCAGACCAATCCCATAGAACATTAAGAATAAAAGCATTCAAAGGCGTACCTGCCAATTCTGCTTCTTCTTGAAGCTGGGAAAACAGCGGTGTTGGTAGCCTTAGTGTAAACCGTTTTCTATCGTCTTTTTTCATATTTTTGACGTCAACTCCTTTCGCTTATAATATAACACATCATCTATTTGACGTCAAGTGTCTTATTGACATTTTTTATTTTTTTTCATATAATGTCAATATGATGTCAAAAGGAGGAATTTACATGCCAAAAAAAGACCCATATACCAAGGAAGAAGATTCAAGGTTTACGCTGCGAATTCCTACTGAATTACTTAATGTGATTCGTGATGAAGCTAAGAAAAACAAAAGGTCGGCAGGTAAACAAATTGAATTTATTCTTGAAGAGTGGATGAATGAACATAATCTTGAAGAATGAAAACTATCAAATCTCTGACGGTATATCCTTTTCTGTCCGCCTCTTGTTGCAACTGTTCTTTAAGTTCAACTGGTAGGCGGATTGTTATTTGTTTACGTTCCATTGTGTTTCCACATCCTTTCTATGAATGATTTGGAATAAGTAAAGAAAGTCTGATTCGGGAAAGTAATTCTGATGAATCGCTTTGGCTTCTTCCAACCAAAAATTTTGTTTCCTGTTAAGTTTTCTCGAAAGCGTCTCTTTTGCCATTCCTATTTTCAGGGCAATTTCTTTTTCGGTTATCCCTTTCCGTTTCATTTCGGTTTTGAGATTCTTATACATTGTTCACGCCTCCTTTCTGCGCGACAGAATTATCGTTCTCGTCCAGCAGCCGGGTCACAGGGATTTTAAAGGCCTGTGCTAGTCTGATAAGCTCTATGAGCCGAAACGCTGTAGGGTCTTGTAAGCGATGGTAAAACGTTGCTACACTGATTCCGCTTATTGTTGTCAGCTCGTGGTTATCAAACCCGTATAAGGTTGCATAATACACGAGATTCGCTTTTAAATTCTTTGCGGTGTCTTGCTTTGCCTTCTGCTGTGTGCCTAAAGCTTTAATCCTTGGCATTTCGTTTACCTCCTTTATGCTGATTTATCGCTTGACCTTCAAGCGTCGGGCGTGGTATTCTTTTCTTGTACTCATTCAGCCTGATTGCCGTCAGGCTCTTTTGTGTTGTCCGGCGTTGCCGCGCCGAACAGGGCTTCTACTGTGCTGTCGAGCGCCTGTGCTATTCGGATTGCTGTCCGAACGCCGGGTTCGCGTTTGTCGTATTCGTATTCCTGATACATACGCTCTGCAACTTCCGCTTCTTTAGCAACCTGTGCCTGTGTCTTGCCTGACGCTTCACGGGCTGCTCGTAATTCCATATTCACGTTCTCCTCTCTTTCTGGATTTACACGCTATATTTATCGTGTTACCCATATTGTATCACGCTATTTATATCGTGTCAACATCCTTTTAAAAATTATTAGGGGGTATTGTCATGGAGCTTTCAGAAGCTTTTAAAAGATTCCGAAAAAACTTTAAAATCACGCAAAAACAAGCCGCTGCTGCCGCTGGTGTTGCCGAACGCCTTTACCAGTCGTATGAATACGGGAAAGTAATCCCTTCGGCTACTGTGCTTATCGCCCTAGCAGATTACTTTGAAGTATCCCTGGATTATCTCGTCGGACGTTCAAACAACCCTAAAATAACTAAATAGAAAATTGTGCTTATCCGCTTGCTGTTGTATCTGATTTTTCAGTTCCTTCGGCAGGCGGATTGTTGTTTGTTCGCGCTGTGTATTCAGAGTGTTAACTCTTGGCATGTTTTCATCTCCTTTCTATGCCCAACTTACGTATAACGTAAGTTAATGTGTAAAAAAAATTTCCGTTGCTTCCTTTTCAGTATCGCACAAACATTCAGCCAATTTTGCTAAAATGTAATAAGGAGTTTTTTCGGGATTGTTTAAATAAGAGCTTAAAGTATTACGGCTTATAGAAATTTCTTTTGCTAATGAAGTATTGTTAAATCCCTTCTCTGCCATTTTCCCTTTAACCTTATTTATATTTATTTTGAACATTGTTTATCCTCCTTTCAATTTCTTACGTTTAACGTAAGTTAATAATAACACTCTCTTTGTTGTATGTCAATACGTTTTGCGAAAGTTTTTTTTCAATTTGTTTAAAATCTATTGCAAAACGTAAGGCGCTGTGATAATATGCGAACGGGAAGTGATGAAATGAATTTATCTAGTACATTAAAAAAAAGGCGAAAGGAATTAAATTTAACCCTTTTGCAAATTGCCGATAAAGTAGGAGTTTCTGAAGCCACTGTTCAACGCTGGGAAAGCGGAAACATAAAAAGCCTTAGATATAATAGGATTTCAAAACTAGCGGAGGTGCTTAACATATCCCCAGCAGAACTTATGGGATGGGACGAGAAAAATCTCACCACTACTACTAGTGATGAGATTTCGCCCGCTGGACATGAAATGTTGACTATTTTAAACAATCTTGATGATGATACTCAGAAAAAATTGCTTGAACTGGCTCGCCTTTATCTAAACGACCTAAACAGAAATAAAGAAAATCAATAAAACACTTCTGTTCTTTTAAAGTAAGCTTATTTACTTCATTAATTGTTTTATACATATCCACTTCAACTACCTCCGTCTTATCTCTGTCACCAATAATAGAACATTCGTTCTCTTTAGTCAATGCATTTTTAGCCACTAAACATTTCCTGTCCCTTTTATGGAACAGTAAAAAATTACTATCCCTCCTATTGCTTTTATATAATAGACGTATTAAAATGTGCAATAACAACAGAATCGCACATATAAAAAAATCCATGATGACCGGTCAAATGGATTTGTTTGGGTGTTGATTACATAATACCAATTTACAAAATTTTGTAAAGACTTCGGCGGGACGAGCGGTCAAAATCCGGGACGAGTGGTAAAAAAGGCCAAAATTCGTGCAAAATGACGAAGGATTTACCAATTTATTCCGGCGATTATTTGCCATATTTTTGTCATTTAAACAACAGTTCCACCCTGTTATAATACTAATATAGAATTATAATGGGGTGTGAAAATGCGAATTGCTATATGTGATGATGAACGACTGCATTTACTTATGATTGAGACGTTCATAAAAAAGTCATTTGCAAAATTTGTCGATATAGAAAATTACATATTTAAGTCTTTTGATGACGCTAGTAAATTACTCTCAGAGCACAAGGATAATCCGTTTGATGCAGCTTTTCTTGACATTGACATGCCGGTATTTAGCGGTTTTCACATCGCCGACCATTTGGTAAAGACTAAAAAAGACTGTAAGATTATATATGTAACAAGTCACGCACATCTGGCGGTAGATTCATTTCAGCACGAAGTTTTTGATTTTATTGTAAAAGCCAAAAACAAAAAACGGTACGACGAAGTAATCAAAAAGCTCGTAAAAGAGCTTGAGGACACCCACATTACAGTGAAATATGAAGAGCGCGGCCCTGCCCGCACTCTGGATTTAACAAAAGCGGTATATTTTACAACCAGCCATACATTTGCAGATATTCATTTTATTGACGGCACAGTCAGCCGTTCAAATCTAACAATGTCACAAATTGAGAACTCTTTCAAGCGAGTATTTAGGATAAACCGAAGTACCATTATTAATATGGAGCAAATATACTGTCCACATTGGCCCGAAAACACAGTCGAAATGAATGACGGTTCCCAACATCCAATCTCCCGACGACGATACGATGAATTCAAGGAAAAATTCTTTGATTTCTATGTATTTTAAGAGTGGGAGGGTGCCACTTTGGATAAAGCTATCATCTACGCTAAAGCTATAACTTCATTTGGGATTCGTAGGCAAATAAAAAAGGCACAAAGATACGCCGATAAGCACAACCTGGAGGTAATTGGGGTACAAGCTGATTATGATTTACGTACAGTCGATATAAATGCTCTGCCAGGTTTAATTAATTTGCAAGCCATAGCTCCAAAAAAAAGATTTGATTTTCTACTTGTCATTCGCAAAACAGTTATATCAAAAGATGTTTCACGGCTAATTGCAGTGGAGAGCTATTTGGATAGGCAGGGGATAACAATTGTTTCCGTGAGCAGGCGAGAGTTATAAAAAAATGACCGCTGCGAGCTGGCACTCGCAACGGCCTGAATAAAGGTATTGTGAAGGTATGTCACTCCTTCGACGAAATAATTATATATGCTTTGTAGAGAAATGTCAAATTCTGCAAGTATATAAATATCGGAGGAATGAAATTATGAAATGTAACAAATGCGGTTGCGACTATGAAAGCGGGAATTTTTGTCCTGAATGTGGATTTCCAGCAGGGGCAGAATATCACAACGAGGTTCTTGAATCTTTCGGCAATATGTCGAACTTACAAGCTCCCGTTCCGCAAAAGAAAAAGCTAAAACCGTGGCAAATTGTGCTGATTGTTTTAGGCGCTTTGGTTCTTATAGGCATAATCAGTGGCATTGTTAATGGCGGTAAAAACAAAGATAGTAGTAGCGCTTTCCAAACTCGAGCTTCGTCAAACGTATCTGACAATGTATCCGGCAATGGTTCCGGTGAAACAACCGAAGCACCTACTCTACCCAAAGATGTAACGAAAATAGATTATTTAACTGTATATGAAAACAGCGATAAATATACTGATAAGTATGTACAGTTTAGCGGAAAAATCAGTTCGATAAATGATAATAGGTTATTATTTACCGAAGGTATTTCCGGCATAAATTCTGTTTCCGTTGAACTTGCCAGCACTGACGACTTAAAAAAAGAAGAATACGTGACTGTGGCCGGACGTGTGGATGATAAGATGCTTGGGAACCTTTATATAAAGGACGCAGTATTGATAGTCAGCGGAAAAGATGCAAAAAACAGCTATAACTCAGAAATGAACAAACGCAAAGAAGCTGAAAAAAAAGCAGCCGAGGAACAAGCGAAAAAAGAAAAAGAAGCAAAGCAAGACTTCATTAATAGCTGCAAAGAATATTCCTATAAGGATATCGCCCGCAACCCCAAAAACTACGAGGGCAAGCCCGCTAAGTTTAGAGGCGAAGTAGTCCAAGTTCAGGAAAGCGGTGATTTTGTCGTTCTCCGTGTTAATGTCACCTATGAAGCTTTTGAGTATATTGATGAAGGTATCTGGAGCGATACTGTTTACGTTGAATATACCCGAAAAAGCGATTCAGAAAGCAGAATTTTGGAAGATGATATTATAAACATGTACGGCACCATAAAAGGAACAAAAACGTATGAAACAGTAATGGGTAACGACATGACTATTCCATATCTTGAAGCACAATACATAACGATTGAGTAAATAAAAAAACCGCCCTCCCCTGTTGGCGCAGGAAAGAGCGGCTACCGTATAGCAGGGCCATACGGTGCGATATGTATCGCAACCATATTGTACCATTATTGCCCTGTTAAATCAACAGGGCATTGTTGCGCCCATTTTTAGGAGGTTAGGACAATATGGCTACTGCAAAAAAGTTGCCGTCTGGTAATTATCGCGTATTGCTTTATATCGGTAAAGACGCGGACGGAAAACGTAAATACAAGTCTTTCACAGGGCCGTCAAAAAAGGACGTTGAATATCAAGCCGCTGCTTACTCCCTAAAGACGCAGCGCGAAGCGGCCAATATGACGGTCGGCGAAGCAATGGACAAGTACATAGAAAGTAAAGATACGGTATTGTCTCCCTCCACGGTCCGCGAATACAAACGTTCCAGGGCGCGCGATTTGCAGAATGTAATGAACATCCCGCTGAGCAAGCTCACGCAAGAGATGATCCAGAAGGAAATCAACCGGGAGGCAAAAACGCACTCCCCGAAATCAGTACGCAACATGCACGGCCTTCTATCTGCTACGCTTGACGCGTATTTGCCCGAATTTCGGCTGAAAACCACTTTGCCACAAAAGACTAAGCCTAAAATTTACGTGCCCACAGACGGCGATATAAAGGTAATAATGGAGGCGGCACGCGAAACAGATTTATACGTGCCTATCCTGCTCGCGGCGTTTGGTTCTCTTCGCCGCAGCGAAATATGTGGGCTGGACAAAACGGACACGGAGGATAATCCGATACACGTATGTAACGCAATGGTGCAGGATGATAACGGCGATTGGGTAATTAAACCGCCGAAGAGCTACGCCGGGGACAGGCTCGTTAAGTTTCCCGAAGCGATATTCAAAGAGATAAAAGGCTGGGCACCAAACTTCAATCCCAACCACATTACAAATGGATTCAAGCGGCTGCTAGCCAAAAACGGCATTCCGCATTTTAAATTCCACTCCCTGCGCCACTACCACACATCAATCCTGCACGCGCTCGGTATACCCGACCAATACATTATGGAGCGCAGCGGATGGTCGTCAGACGCGCCGCTCAAACAGGTGTATAGGCATACTCTAAGCGATAAAACGCAGGAAACAAACAAGGTTGTATTTGACCACTTTGAAGGCCTTATGCAACACGAAATGCAACACAAAAAGAAAAAGACCGCTAAATAAGCGGTCTTTGTGGTCGGGATGACAGGATTTGAACCTGCGGCCTCTTCGTCCCGAACGAAGCGCGCTACCAAACTGCGCTACATCCCGTGCTATGTAACATTTGAAAAATAAGCTCCGACAGGTTTTATCGGAGCTTATTTTATTGGCTGCGGAACTAGGATTTGAACCCAGACAAACAGAGTCAGAGTCTGCCGTGCTACCATTACACAATTCCGCATCACTAAACAGCAATAACTATTATATCGTTTTCAAAAAAAATGTCAATACCTTTTGCCGAATTTTTTACATTTTTCTGCCCGCATCCGGTATTGATTCGCCCATAAAAGAAGTATATAATAAATGCATGCTTTTTATACACGGCAATCAAATATTTTTATTTAGCCACGGAAAAGCGGTGCTGGTTTTGCTTGCGATGGCTTTGTCCCCGCCAGCAAAAACATTTTTTAAAATGCTGCATCATCTAATTTATAAAGGTAAGGTGATATATATGAAATACGCCGTAGTACTTTGTGACGGCATGGCGGATTATCCCGTGGAAGCGCTTCAGGGCAAAACGCCGATGGCTGCCGCGGAAAAGCCATGCATGAACGAGCTTGCGGAAAAATCGGAGGTTGGCCTTGTCAAGACGGTCGCCGACGGCTTAAAGCCGGGGAGCGACGTCGCAAACCTTTCCGTTATGGGATACGACCCCGCGGTTTATTATACGGGCCGCTCACCGCTTGAAGCCGCGAGCATCGGAATCAGCCTGAAGGACGACGATGTAACGCTGCGCTGTAATCTCGTAACGCTCTCCGACGAAGAAAAATATGAAGAGAAAACCATGGTGGACTACTGCGCGGATGATATTTCTACCGAAGAGGCCGCCCAGCTCGTCCATTACTTACAGCTGATGCTCGGGAACAACGAATTCAAATTTTACAGCGGTGTAAGCTACCGCCACTGCCTTGTCTGGGCCAAGGGCGACCCACATCCAGGCGTACTCACTCCCCCGCATGACATATCCGGCAAAAAAATCAAAGAGTACACCCCGCAGGGCGAAAACGCGCAGAAGCTCTTCACGCTAATGGTTAAAAGCCACGAACTGCTGCGTAACCATCCGGTCAACGTAAAGCGGATTCAAAACGGCAAACGTCCCGCCAACTCTATATGGCTATGGGGCGAGGGGCAGAAGCCCAAGCTCGACAGCTTTGAAGACAAGTTTGGACTCAGGGGCTCGGTCGTCTCGGCTGTGGATTTGCTCAAGGGTATCGGCATCTGCGCCAAAATGCGCACCTGCGACGTTCCCGGCGCCACAGGGTATATCGATACCAACTTTGATGGAAAGCTCGAAGCCGCCGTACAGGAGCTGAAAGCCGGGCAGGATTTCGTTTATATCCACATAGAAGCGCCCGATGAATGCGGACACCGCGGGGAAGTCGAAAACAAGGTCAAATCAATCGAGCTGATTGACAGGCATATACTCGCGCCGCTCGTGGAAGAAATGAAGAAGCTGGGCGACTACAGCCTCCTTGTACTGCCGGACCATCCCACCCCGCTGTCCATACGGACACACATAAGCGACCCCGTCCCCTACCTGCTTTACCGAAGCAGCCAGGAAAGGGAAAGCGGCGTTGTGCTGTTTGATGAGGAAAATGCCGCAAAAACAGGTGTGTTTATTGAAAAAGGCCATACCCTAATGAACCGTTTTTTACAAACTGAAAAATAAAGCAAATACATATAAAACACCCCGGCGGTAATTCCGCCGGGGTGTTTTTTACTACATGCCATGTATTTCTTCTGCCGTGAGCAGAGTAAAGCCGCTCTTGCTGAGCAGGTCGATTGCCCTGTCCTCGTCGTTTACGCGCAGGATAACAAACGCCTTGCCCTTTTCCCTGCTGATAAACGCATAGATATACTCCACGTCAATGTCGTTGTCAGCAAGCAGGCGCACCGCTTTGGCAAACTCGCCTGGCTTGTCGTGCACGCCGATGGCGATAACGCTTGTGAGCGAAACGGTCATGCCCGCCTCGCGGAACGCGACCACCGCCTCCTCCGGCTTATCAACGATTAAACGCAGGATTCCAAAGTCGCTTGTATCGGCGACGGACATGGCGCGGATATCGATATCAGACTGCGCGAGTGCCTCGGTAATTTCCGCCAGCCTGCCGGATTTGTTCTCCACAAAAATGGATAGCTGTTGTATTTTCATAAAATCATTCCTTTCGCTCTATTAGTATATTCTCGAGTGTTTATACTATATGTATAAAATCACTTGTTCCTCTTGTCGATTACCCGGACGGCCTTCCCTTCAGAGCGCGGAAGGCTTTTAGGCTCGACGAGCCGCACCTTTGCGCTGATGTTGAGCGTAGAATCGAGCGCCGATGCAATCCTGCGCTCAATCCCCTCCAAATCCTTCACCGTATCGGAAAAACTCTCCTGCGTCATTTCCACCTGGACCTCCATGGTATCGAGGTTGTTTTTCCGGTCGACGACGATTAAGTAGTTCGGCGGCATCTTGAGGTCGAGCAGCACATGCTCCACCTGGGACGGGAATACATTGATGCCGCGGATGATAAGCATGTCGTCGGTTCTTCCGCGTGTTTTCGACATTTTGACAAGCGTTCTTCCGCAGGAGCATTTTTCATGCGACAGCTTGCAGACGTCGCGCGTACGGTAACGGACGAGCGGGAGCGCCTCCTTTCCGATGCAGGTAAAAACCAGTTCGCCGTATTCCCCGTCGGGAAGCTGCTCGCCAGTGTCCGGATTGATGATTTCCGGATAGAAGAAATCCTCGCAGACGTGCATGCCCGTTTGCTCGCAGCATTCATAGGAAACGCCGGGACCCGCAATTTCGGAAAGGCCATAGATATCATAAGCTTTGATGTCGAGAATCTGCTCGATTTCCCTGCGCATATTATCCGTCCAGGATTCCGCGCCGAAAATGCCGGCGCGCAGCTTCAGCTTTTTCGTGTCTATGCCCATGTCGCGCGCGGTTTCGCCGATGTACATCGCATAGGACGGCGTACAGCAGAGAATGTCGGAGCCGTAATCCTGCAATATGGTAACCTGCCGCTTCGTATTGCCGGAGGACACAGGAATCGCGGTCGCCCCAAGCTTTTCCGCGCCGTAATGCAATCCCATGCCGCCGGTGAACAATCCGTAGCCATAGGAAACGTGGACAAAGTCGGACTTGCTTCCGCCGGCGGCGACAATCGCCCTGGCGCAGCCCTGCGCCCAAACGTCGATGTCGTTTCTCGTATAGCCGACGACCGTCTGTTTACCCGTCGTTCCGGAAGAAGCGTGAATTCTGATTAAATCGTCATGCGGGACAGCAATCATGCCGAACGGGTAATTGTCCCGCAAATCGTCCTTGTATGTAAAGGGCAGCTTTTTTACATCGTCAATCGATTTAATATCACCCGGCAGCAGGCCGATTTCATCAAACCGTTTTTTATAAAGGGGGACATTGCTGTAGCAGCGCTCCACCATCTCTACAAGCCGTTTAGACTGCAGCTCGCGGAGAACCTCCCTTGGTGCGCATTCAATCTTTTCTTCGTAATACCGGTTAGCCATTGGAACCACTCCTTGATTTTCTGAATCCGCTAAGATTCTGGGATTTTTTCGCAATGTTTTTATCTACTTTATTATATAATATTTCCTTCTTACATACAATCCAAAGTTACGATGCGATTTCTTTGCACTTTCTACAAAATATCCGTCCGCACTGGTTAAGCAAAAGAAAAAGCGCCCCAAAAACCAGGGGCGCCGTGTAAAATTTAAATTGAAATGTCAGGAAAGCCCACGCCGAACCCGGTTCCCATGGTAATGCAGACAGCATCCTTGTAGCCGCTGAAATAGAGTGCTACCGCTGTGCCGTCATGAACAAGCGTGACCTTTACCCTGCGCTTGAGGCGGCCGGAAAGCTCCTCCGACAGGCAGTCGGCATAATTGCGGCACAAAAGCGTAAGCTTTGCGTAGCCGCCGCGCTTATCGTTGAGCCGTCCGCCAACCGTATAGCTTGCTATGCTGACAATAATTTCATCGCTCAGCTCACCGTCTTTTTCCGCCTCGCGGTAGGTGCTGAGGATGAGGTTCATCAGGTACTTGTGGAGGGCAACCGCCGTTTCCAGCTTTTCTTCAGGCTTCTCAAACGAAGATTTCATATACTTCGACTCAAGAGAAGGAAGCGTTGTAATTCCCGCAAGCTCTCCGCCGGATTTCCGGACGATGCAACGCTTGACGCTTGTTTGGCCGAGGTCGAATACTACGCTTAGCCCCTCCGGCCTGCTGATTTTTGACGCGCAGCCCATGATACCGACAAACGAAGCGTTCTCAAATAAAACAAAATCGTACGGTTCCACACCCGCCGCCTGGAACAGCTCCAGCGCATATTCCTTAAAGCGCACGCCGAGCAGGCCGTTTGTAAGCCCACCGACGAGGATTACCGTTTTTATTTGCGCCCAGTACGCCCAGTGCGCGTCTGTCCAGTCTGGGCGTGCCGCCCGGTTTTCCGGCTCTCCTTTTTTAAGCGCCAGGAATATCATGCCCAGCCGGTAACCGAACTTTTTTACAATCTCCCTGGCCACCGCCGCGTTTTCTGCGTTTCCGGAAACCAAGCGGTCCTCCAAAAGGAACGGCAGCTTCATGCGCTGGGCGCTTTCCACGTCGATACCAAGCGCGTCCGCGTTTTTTATAATCTCCTCAATTAAAGAAGGCGTACTGAATATTTTATCCGCCGTAAGCCCTGCAAGCCCGTCCTCGATTCCCTCAACCGGCAGCTTGCTGAGCACCACCCTGTTGAGCGAGCAGCTCTCCGTCAGATACTGCGCGCCGCTTGTTTCGTCCACACTGATAAATGGGTTCAAAACCATTTCACCACCACACCCTTACGTCAATCCTTCTCCTGGTTTCCCGCCCGTACGGATAGCACCGTGCCAAGCAGAATCGTGATACATATGATACTTGTGGCAATCGTAAGCACACAGACCGCCTTGGCATATAGGTTTACCGGGACGATATCGCCGAACCCCACTGTCGCGAACGTCACACAGGTATAATAGAACAGGTCAAAATAGGTAAGCGGCCCGGCCGCGTCAAAAGCGCGCGCATAATGCAGCGCCCCAACATAGGACAGCGCCGATAAAATTATAAGAAACAGCGCGATAATCAAAAATGTGGATTTCCAAAGGTTGCGGAAAGTCAGGCTGCGCTGCTTATTCCCCGCTTCCCGCAGCAGGAGCAGAAGCGACGCAACCGTCGCCATGTAGCAGAATACAAGATTATAGACGGCAAGCAGGAACGTCTCCGTCGATTTCATTTCAGCAAAAAACAAAATATTGACAAACACCATAATTAAAATCACGATAACGATGGAAAAAATGGTATTCATCCATGCGTTTTCAAGCACAATCAGCTTTCTTACCCCGTAAGCCAAAAGCCAAATAATTTCACTGAACAGAAAAGAAATACAAACGGCGCTTGGAATACAGAGGATGATGGCAGCCGCCAGGTTAAAGCGGTACAGTAAAAACAGGAACGATACGGCCGCAAACAAAAGCACCAGAATGAAAAGGAATACCTTAGGCACGCCGAAATGGCCGCGCACCTGGGCTTTAAATTCCCGAAACGGCAGATTGATTGCCGTTTTGATGCTTCCGGCCATGCCAGGCGGCTTTAAGCTGCTCCTTTTGACACGCCGGAACAGCAGCAGCATGATAAGGGAAAGCAGCGCGCTTATGATTAAAATAATGTTTTCGCCAATGATTTGCATAAACAAAAACCATCTCTTTTCAGCCGGTATTTCAAGCTTCCCTTCGTTTAGCTGCCCGCGCTTTCGTAGGCAAGCAGCCCCCTGTTCCAAACAAGCACGGCAACAGTAAATAATACGATAGAAACCAGCACCGTTCCTCCAATGGAAAACAGCGGGTTTTGGCCTGTCAGGAAAAAGCTGGCTGGGTAATAGCCGGTGAAAGCAAACGGCAGGATAAACGTAACAACACCGCGGATGACCTCGTTGTAAATCGTGGTCGGATATTTTGCGAAATCATTGCACATATAGCACATATGCATTACATTGCCGCTGCGCTTAATCCAAAGGGCAATTGCCGCGGTCACGGTTTTGATACCCGTATAAATAAACGTCGCAAACGGTATGACTAAGATAAACAGCAAGACGTTTAAAAAGCTCCATTCGATGTTCAGGCCTCCGATGACAGAGCAGAGCAGCAGGATGCCGACGAGCAGCTCGCCGAACGCGTCCGGCTGGAATTTTTCGACCAGGACATGGAACAGCGGGTTGATTGGGCGCGTGAGATATTTATCGAAATCGCCTTTGCGCACAGTAAAATATGCGATGTCCCATAGGTTGTCGAAAAACAGGTGGTCGAGCGCCTTTGGTATCAAAGAAAAACCATAAATAAATACAATCTGTTCAAAGCTCCATCCGGCAAGCGCTGGAATCTGGCTGAAGATAATCCATAAAAAAGCAATATTGATGGCTTGGTTAATCAAAAAGCTTACCGCGCCCGTCAAAAAATCGATTTTATATTCCATCATGCGCTTAAAATCCTGCGCAATAAAAATACGGTGCATTTTCGCCATGCGGCGCAGGGTGTTTAATTTATCCATAGCTTAACCTCCCTGTACGCACAGGCGCCTGACAGCCGCGCGCCAGATTAGCTTTGAAATTCCCCACATCGCAAACAGCCAGAACAGCTGGATTCCGATGAAAAAGCAAATCTGGACGGGACCATAGCGGCCCATATATATCATAACGGGCGTATAGCTTAAAGAAGCAAACGGCAGCAGCTGCAATATTCCCTGCATAACGGGCGGCATAAACGCAATTGGGATGACCGCTCCCGAAAGGAAATTGACAATGCTTTCCTTTAAAATGTTCGAGCCCCACAGGTTCTTTAAGAAAAACGCCAGGAACCCATAGCAAACGTTGAAGTAGAACGATACCAAGTAGGCAATCGTCACGCTCAAAAGGAAAAGCAGGAAATTCACAGGCTGGAACATCACCTGCCCCACCGCCGTAAAACGGTAAATTTCCACACCGATGATAATCGGCAGCATAAACAAGCATATCATGATAATTTTATTGCCGAGCTCCTGAAACAGGAACGCCATATCAAAGCTTACGGGCTTAATCATACGCATGGCAACGCTTCCGTCGCGTATCTCTTCACCAAGCGCAAACGCGCCGTCACTGGAGGTAAGGAACTGCGTCAGGAACGTAATAAAAAGGAACACCACCATGTCTGTCATGGTAAAGCCCATAAATGTACTTTCGCCTGAAGACGCAAAGACCGCCCGCCACACAAAAAACATGATAAAGCAATAAAGGATTTCCCCAATTACATAGCAGAGGAAGTTGAAGCGGTAGGTGAGGAAGCTCAAAATGCCAGCGCGCACAAACGGTTTATATGTATGTAAGAACCTATGCATCGATGTTTACCTCCCGCTTATAAATCCGGCGGATGATTTCCTCGATGTCCGCATCCTTGACGCTTACGTCCTTTACATGGATTTTTGAAAGCGTGTGCTGGAGCATGTCGCTGACCGGAATCTTGTCGCTGTCGAAGCGTATACGGACAGAAAGCCCGTCGCTTATCAGCTCAATATCCTCTTCCATTCCAGAAAACGCTTCCTCATAATGAAGGGCTTCGAGCTCAGATGGCTGCGTTACCTCGAAGCAGAGCTCACGCATCTGCCCGTAGCTCGCTTTCAGCTCCTGAATGCTGCCGTCGAACACGTTTTTCCCTTTATCAATCATAACAATGCGCTTACACAGCAATTCGATATCGCTCAGGTCGTGCGTCGTCAGGATGACTGTTGTGCGGTCCTCCGCATTAATTTTTGCAATCGCTTTTCTAATGTTGTCCTTGACCACGACATCCAAGCCGATGGTTGGCTCGTCAAGAAAAAGCACCTTCGGGCTGTGGAGCAGGGACGCCGCTATATCCGCGCGCATACGCTGGCCAAGTGAAAGTGTTCGCACCGGGCTGTTTATGAATTCGTCAAGCTCAAGCACCTCGTTTAAAAAATCCATCCGCTTTTTAAAGCTCTGTTCGGGCACCTCATAAATTTCCTTGAGCACACTGTAGGTTTCGCACAGCGGCAAATCCCACCAAAGCTGGGTGCGCTGGCCAAATACAACGCCAATGCCCTTGACGTATGCTTTCCTGTTTTTCTGCGGAATCTGCCCGTTGATACGGCAGGTACCCTGCGTAGGCGTCAAAATCCCCGTCAGCATCTTGATTACGGTTGATTTTCCAGCTCCGTTTGGGCCAATAAACCCAAGGATTTCCCCTTCTCCTACTGAAAAGCTGATATCGTCAACCGCCTTGACAAGCTCCGTCTGCGGATGGAACAACGATTTTACGCTTCCGAGCAGTCCCGGCTGTTTGATGGTTTTTTTAAATTCTTTCTTTAAATGTTCCGCATATATCATCAGTTTCCACGCTCATTTCATAGGATTTATTATATCATTTATTTATAATTATGAAAATACCCTCTTTTGTTTTTATGCAAAATATATAAATAAACGCGATGAATTTTAGATGTGGAACCAGTGTAAAATCCTGCTTATCCTTTTCTTAAATTGGACAGCCTGCCCTCGATATTCTTTTGGAACTCTTCATCCGAATAGGAGGGGTCCCTCTGCCGCATCCATATGTCACAGGGAACCTTCTCGCATGAAGCGCAGCTTTGACGGCTGTTTTCTTCCGCGCAGCAGTGGTAAATCGGACATTGTCCGCCTTCCATGTAAAAAACGCTTCCCTCACACTGGTTACAGCCCTGGCACGCCGATTTATAAAAACCGCAGGCCGAGCAGTCGGTTCCGCATATACTCATCGTGTTTTTCACACACCCGCATATATGGTTTGCCAGCTCCCGCATAAATGGGGTATTGTCAATATTTTCGATTAAAATCATCAGCTGCTTTGAGCCTTTGTACGGGTATTCGAGCTTATAGTCCCGTACAAACGTTTTCAAAGCCTCCGTTTGTTTGAGCATAAAACGGTCTTCATAGATTCCGCCGACAAGCTTGCCCTCGGCATAGATACAATACCCGCCCATCATGCTCCTTGCCGTAATCTGCGCGCCGCCCAATTGTTCCAGCACATGGTTTTTAAATTCCTTTGAAGATGACATAGTAACGCCTCCGTTTTTTCTTTATTCTACAAAAACACAGCACACTATGTATAGTAAAATTACGACATCTTCTCCCATTTTACGGGTTTTCAGAAAAATTGGAAAACGCTTTTTCCCTTGCCGCTTTGGGGGTCATGGAATGGTACCGTTTAAAATCCCGTATCAGATGCGCCTGGTCGGTATACCCGTAGCGCTCTACCGCATCCAAAGCGCGGTACGGACGGTAAAGGATATCGCTCCATAAATACTGGTAACGGACCAGGGAGGACAGCTTTTTTGGGGAAACGCCTGTATTTTCTTTGCAGATTCGTTCCAGCTGCCGGAGGCTTATATGCAGCCCGCCCGCAATATCAAGCGCTTTGAAGCAGCCCCTGTTCCTGAGTATCAAATATACCGCGTTCAACAGGTTGGCGTTTTCCCGGTCGGAATGAAAATGCCTCATCAAAACACGCTCCGCGGCGGAAGCACGCTGTATCAGGCTTTTATTCTCCCATAATAAAGGCGTCAGCTCCTTTTTTATTTTTGAAAAATACTGTCCCGCATCAAAGGAAAGATTGCAGACATTTTTCATGCTTTCCTCCGCAAACAGGGCCGCGCTCCACGCATAAAACCGGATTCCAAAAATCGAGGCCCCTTCCTTCCCGTTTTTCCGGCTATCCGTCTGGTATGGGGAATCGTCAATTCCATAAAAACTGCCGCTGATTGTGTTGCAGGTAGCGTTTATCGTAAAGATAATATCCATGCAGGTATCTGGAATAATAAGCCTCGTATTGCCTGCATTCCGGCCTGAATACATTTTGTAATCATCTGTTCCCCAGAAGCACCTGATATAGGGGCGCAGGGCTCCGGTGGGTAATACTTCCCTGTAAGAGGCGTCAGCCTGAAAGGGCGCCGCTGTAACCGGATGGTATAATTTATAGAGTTCCATAGTCTCTCCGCGGTATTACTTGCTTCTTAAAACGGCAAGCCAGCGCTGTTTTCCGCTCTTTGCCGTCATTTTTAACATAAAAAAAGCATGGCGCTCCCGCGTCATGCTCCTTAAATACTACTTTCGGTTCGTATTTTTAAAATACATACGAGCAAAAACGAAGTCTAATCATGGCAGTTGCTTCATGTTTCCAGAGGGCAGCCTCAATAAAAAGCGCAAGGCCGGCATTCCGAATATTCAGTTCATGGGTCCTTCTGCAAACTCCATCATGATTACTCCCCCTGTTCGTATAGGTAACAGTATAACAGCGTGAAACACCCCTGTCAATCCTGTGCTGGTAAATAAAAAGCCCTTATTATCCTGATATGTGGCCAGACAGCCTAAGCTTTTTAACTGGCGGGACAAGCAGGCCCATCGCAAGGCCAGTCAGGCATCCGGCAAGTACGGCCGCTATCAGGAGAACGGGAAGATATGCAAAAATAGAAGCGTCTGTCAGCAGCGCGGCGACACAAAGCTGCGCCGTATTATGCACGGCGGCGCCGCAGACCGCAATCCCAATATACCCAAAGCGGCTGCTTTTCGACGCAAGGAATATATACATTGCGAGCGTGCTGAGCACCCCGCCGGCAAGGCTCATCAAAAAAGCGGTTCCGCCCCGCGTGAGTCCCGCGAATACCGCTTTAAAGCATGCCGTTACAAGCGCCGATGGAAGGCCCAGGCAGTCGGCCGCAAACATGACGGCAATATTGGAAAGGCCGAGCTTGGCTCCGGGCACCGGTACCGGTAAATCGGGAAGCATTCCTTCAAATGCCGACAGCACAACCGCAGCGGCGCTTACAAGGCCGGTTTGCGCCATCCATAAAATACGAGGCGATATTTCTTTTCTATTTTCCATAATTTCACCCCGTTACCGCGTCAATCCCATCAGGTTCCGCCGCCTGGCTACCTGATGTAAGCTCTACAGTCACCTTAGCGGGCAGGCATACGGCCGTCTGGCCGCTATATGTTAGTTTTCCGGTCTTTACGCATATCTGGTCTTTACAGCCGGATTGCGATACGCGGACGCCGCTGGGCTCCGCCAGAATCGTAACAGACAGGTTCCCATCCCCTTTTACCGTATAGGTAACGGGAGAATCAAGCGCGGACAAATCAATTGTCTTTACAACCGCGCCGCTTAGCCGGACGACCGCTGTCAGCCCGCCGTGCGCTGCGCTTCCTGCCATTATAAAAAAACAGGCCGCCGCGGCAAGCACAAAACAGATAATTACCGCGTCAAGCGGCTTCCAGGTTTTTATATGCTTTTCACGAATCCTCTTCAACCCTGCCTCACTCCCCCGCGCGGCTTATCCTGGCATCTAAGGCGCCAGTAAAAAGCGGACGGGATACTATCATCCCATCCGCTCCTGATATATCTGTAATCAGCCCCAAGGGTCAACCTCGGGAATTGAGCCTGGCTGGCTGAAACCCATCGAGGGGTCGGTCGGCCCAAGCAATTCGGTTCCATCTATAGAGCCTGTCATAATCCGCTCAAATGTGAAATAAACCTTTTCAAGATCGGGTTCAACATATATTTTTTTCATATACACACCGTGTCCTTTCCTTTGGAATTATGTTCACATTTTAAACAGATGCCATTAATTCCGGTGATGCAACTACAATATTGCTGTATGCTTTTTGCAGATTGCCGTCTTTATCGTTATATTCCACATACGCGCGCATAAAGTAGCGGTTGGTGTTGAGCGCGCCGCCACTGTAAATTTCCGCCTTCATGGCGACATTCACGCGCTTATCCTTGTTCATCTGGCTGGTCAGCTCAACCGGCGCGGACCATTCGGAATCCTGTGGGACCGTGCCGTCCGCCTTGACAACTCTCTGCACAAACAGCTTGAGGTTCGTATAATCCTCAACCGGAGGCGTGATAACACGCGTTGCAAACACCATCTTTACCATATCGGTTGAATTTTGGATATAGGTTTCATACGTTACGTCGTCGATAACCGCTTCAGGCTGGAGCACGTTAAGCGCCGTATTGTCGCTGTAAACGGGCATCAGCTTATGGGTATTCGTTATAATTGTCGCAAAACGCGGCTGATAAGAAATATACTGCTGTTTATCAATATCGTACCAGCCAATAAAGTCACAGTCGTTGCCGTCCTTATCTTTAGAAAGCAGCGGCGCAACAATATGAACGCCATACATATATTCTACCTGCGTAGACAGCTTGTTGGCTTCCTGGTAGATATAATACGGTACGTTTTCGCTTCCTTCAATCGGGCTGCCGCTGATACTTCTGATTTCAGGCGCGCTGTTCATCGTACCGGCAGATACCTCAATCCCCGCCGCTTCTTCCGGGGTATTAACAAGCGTAAGGGAATACTTTCTTGTATTGACGCTTGTAGGAATAATGGTACCGGTATTTTCAAGCAGCTTGGATGAAGCCGACGGCTGCCAAACATACTCGTTATAACGGCTGTCTACCCTTGGGTAGAGCTTTTCTATGTTTGCCGATACATAAAGCTCCATTGTCTTAGTCACAGAATTATCGGCACTGAGCTCTTCCTCTGTAAGAGAAGCACCCTGCTGATAGAATCTCACAGTCTCTTTCGGATATTGGAAAGTAGCCGTATATTTGAGATTATACCACCCTTCGACACCGGGCGCAATACTCGGTGAAGCTATATAATTAGCATAATCCGTTATATAATAGACCTTTTCCGCATATTTGCCGCCAATAACGTCAAGATAGCTCGTCGATAGCTTACTGTAGCCGTCCGTTTCATTGCCTGTACCCTGTCCATCCATAAAGAACCTGATTTTTGATATATTGCTGTGGTAGGTGACCTTAAAAAGATATCCGTCGATATCATACTGAATACCATTGACGACTGTGTCAGGCTGTATCTCGACCGGCGTATTGCCCATCTCCATTGCTTCAACCTCGCCGGCAATGTTGACAGCTTCCCATCTTAGCCCTTCGGCTGTCCATGGGTTTGCCTGGTCATTAAGCATTTCCTTGGAAAGGAGGAAGTAAGAGGTAACCGGTTCTTCTGGCCCAAGGACTGTTATATTCACCACATTGCCGTAGGTGATGCTATAGTTGCCCTCAGTTACGACCGCCTTGACCTGATAGGTTTTTCCTGCCTCGAACACAAAGCTTTCGGGGTCAGACGGCGTATTTGCCAGGGTAACGTCGGTTGTAACGGTTTCAGACGATGCGTCGGCAGAGGCTGCAATCTTATGTCCATTGATATAGTACTCAACCTTTACAGGCGTTTTATAAGACGCATACTGGCTTGAAAGGATGTTTTTAAACGTTACCGTACTCCCCAGCTCTGTGTAAACAGTGTCTGTCTCTGTTACCGCCGTACCGTTGACCGAAGATATTTTAAAGTCTTCGATTGTCGTCTCGTTTACCTCATAGGCGTAGTTGACGCTGTTCTTGCCGTAGATGTAATACAGCGCGCCTTCTTTCGCCGTATACAGGCCGGTGGTGCTGTTGGAAAGATTAGACGAGTCAAAAACGACCTGATTGGCAATATAGAATTCCTGTCCGCTGGGAATCTGTGCTGTGTAAATATCGTAAGTAACGTCAGTCAGCCCGGCTGTCTGGTCGTTTGTATGGAAGGTACCAAGAAGCGTACCCGTTATTTTTGTTTTATCCGCATCGTTGTATACGATGTATTGGATTTTATCAAGCCACGAGGTCGGTCCGCCGAAAAATACTGTGACAAGCTGGCCGGAATCCGTCACCGAGAAGGTATAAGCTGTTGTGGTTGTCTGTGTAATGCCTGAGGTAGTAACCTGCGCGCTGGCAGTAAGCACATATGTGCTTCCCATTTTGCACTTGTCGCGGAGATTGAAGGTAACGCTGCCGTCTGTGCCGGCAAGCGCGGCAGGCTGTGCGTCGTCTTCTTTCAGCGTATAGCTGTAGGAAACAGCGGCAGATGCGTCCGCAGGCTCCGTAACCGCTGCGAGGGCGTTAAACGTGAGGTTACCCTTTGCCGTATCGTCTTCCGGATAATTTTTCAGGTCGAACGCTCCGTCCTTCGAGGTATCAACCGGCGCGCCGTCGATGGAACCCGTAAGCGCGGGGTCGGAAAGAAGGTTTGCTTTAACGGTAATATCTGAGGCGGTAAGCTCCTGCGTATATTCCTGTCCGCCATAAGTAATTACCGCAACCGGCGTAACCGTGTAGCTGCCGGCAACCGGCGTCCAGCTGCCGCCGTCGGGCGTTACGCTTGAAGAATCCGCTTTATTTATAATACTGTAGCGGTAAGAAACAGCAGCGTCCGTACCGTGCGCAGTCGCCGTCACTCCGCTCGAAACAAGTGTGTAGGCTCCGTTATTGGCAAAGTATTCTGTTACGGCGGCAGAATCCTTCTGCACTTCAAACGCCTGTGCCGCTGTATTCCAGGCAACCAGCGGCTGTACTGTTTTTACAATCTCGCCGCTCGTTTTGGACGCGCTGCCTTTGGAAAGGGCCGGGTACGCCTTAACAGTCAGATTGTACTGCGCCGCGTCAGAAACACCGGGGATTGTAAATGTAACGTTTGCGCCTGCGAGGCCCGTCGTTTCGCCTATTTTCTCAGCGCCATTGTAAAGCTCGTAGGTATAGGTCGCGCCTTCGAGCGTATCGTAGTCTTTTGCGTCTGTCTCCGCTTCGGTTTCGAGACGGTAGGTAGAGCCGGATGCCGCCGAGGTGACAACGATGCTGTCCCCGTCATAATAGGTTTCCATGTCAGCTGAAATCGTGACCGTGGCTGGCGGCGTATAAACGGTGCGCGGGGCAACCGTAACCGTCACGAATTTATCGGACTTGATGGTCATGCCGTTTGCATCGGACTGTGTCACATAAATTTTATAGCTGCCGGGCGTAACATCTGCCGTGTCCCACTTGCCTTCATTCAGTACAAGTGCTGTCCCGTCCTCCAGCGAGAAAGTATGTGTCACCGCCGCGCCGACAGACGTTACCATATCGTTACCCAGCACTGTGTCGGCTGCAGTAAGCGCAACCAGTTCGCCCTGCTGGATTTCAAGCGGGTCGGCATCAACCGATGCGACAGACATCGCGTCGATTGTCACGAGCGCGTTGTCCGTACCGTCATGATAAATATAATAGGTTTTGCCATACTCCGCCGTGGGGGCGTCAGCCTCCGCTGGGAAGGTGAATTCCTGCGTATCGGACAGGATAAACTTCGCGCCCGCCGGTACGCCTGTAATTTTGTACATATACATCTGTCGTCCATCGGACAGCGCGGTCTTCTTGCCTAAGTCGAGCGCGGCGCCTTCAAACGGCGTCGATTGTGCAAGGAGCGGGCCGACATAATCAGCGGGAAGCTGTGTCACCTGCACATCCGTCCTGTCCCACGCGGCAGTATTATTAACATGATACCACTGGGAGCCGGCGTAAAAATCGACCGTCGGATAATCCGCGGTATTCAAAAGCTCCGTATAGGTGGACTGCATGGAAGCAAGCAGCGCCGCATATGCATTCTCCGTTACCGTATAGGCGGGGAATCCGCCTTCAATCAGCGGCTGAGCCTGTGTAAGCTGCTCCTGATAGGCGTCCCATGTAGCTTTAACACAGTACTGCTCCATCGCGGGCGTCAGCGGATTGTCTGCGACCAGCTTGTTCAGCGCGTTATAATCCTTTTGCACCTGCGTATAGTCTACTGTAAAATGAACCGTATTTTCCACAATCGCGGAGGTATTGCCATCCGCATCCTGTGCCCATGTTTTCACGGTAATCGAGTTGTCCTTGTCAACCATATCGGCAGTCGCTTCCACCGTAATGGCGCTGCCTGTTCCGGCTGTCTGGTCTTCTGTTTTCACACCAGCGCCGGAGAACTCGTAATAATATGTAATACCGGCGGGCGCCGTACCGGCCGTAACCGTCACGTCAAACGATTCGCCTACGCTGAACGCGGAACCGTCAGCCGGTGTAATTCCTGTAACGACGGGCGCCTCTATGCCGGTGACCTCCACCTGCTTTTGATAGCTGACGGTGTCTATACCAGCTTCATCTGTAAGCGTGTAGGTGAGCGTATATGTGCCTGCCTGCGCAGGTGTCCAGTTAAATGTGCATGCGGCGCTGTCCGCGGTATAGGCAAAGCTCTGCGCGTTTACGATTGTCTGTGCGGCACCGTCCTGCGGGGTCGCCGTAACAGTCAGCTTGTAGCTTGCGTCGGCAGCCTTATATTTTGACATGACCCACGGTACGCCGCCGTCAGCCTTGACCGTAAAGGCATATTGCGTATTCTGCTTCATTCCGGTCGAATAGGCGATGGATTCCAGCGTAAGCGGCGTTACGTTTACCGGGGTGACGGAGCTCGAAGTAAGGGAATTGATAAGCGTCTGCGTTTTTGCCGTTATGTCAAAACGCGGTCCCGCTGCTGACCATGTGTTTGTTTTCAAAAGCTGCACATGGAGCGCGTTGGTGCCAATCGCGGTTTCCTGCGCCGTCGTCGGCTTAAAATAATAAAGGTTGGCAGTTCCGGGCACGAGCGTCATCGCCGTTCTGGGATCTGAGTTGCTTGTCAGAATATGTCCGCTGTCGTCCCATACATGCAGGTAAGGCACGGCGCTGTTGAACATACCCGATACCTTCGACATATCGACCAGAAGCAGCGTGCTTTCCGCCGACTGGCCGATTGTTTCAGTCACCGCGCTCGGGTCGAATACGTTGATTGTAAAAGAGGTGCCGGCCGAGCTGACATTTTCATACTGTGCGGTTATTGTCAGGGTGTTGCCGCCGAGCGCCGCAAGGCCGCCGCAGGCGACCACTGCGCTTGCCGTACCGTCCTCCGCAAGCTCCGCCTGCCCTACTGTTGTGGTGCCGAGAACCGTATCTCCGTTTTTAACCGTTATGGCCGCGTCGCCGTACCCGGTATAGGGGTATACGCCGTTTAAAGCGACAGTCAGGTTAAAATCAGAATTCTGGGCAACGCCGTCCGGGAAGGACGAGGTAACCTCCGCCGCCGGTACCAGGTTGCGCGTGTTGTAGCTGGCCATTACCGGATCGGATTTCTCCCCGCCTATATCGGCGCGTACATAAACAAAGCGCTTCCTCATAGCCGCGAATGTATCATTATTAAACGTATTGACCGTGTTGGATGAAAAATCGCTGTCCGTGGGTTTCGTAGTGCTGCTGTCTATAAACGCGTATTCAAGCGTCGCGCCCTCGGGCGCCGTCGCCGAAGCGGTTACAGACGCGGTTTTGCCGTCGTAATACTCAAAAGGAGCGCTAATCGTTCCTTCACCCTTTACAATATTGCCGTCCGGCGCCGCCACTACTTTCAGGTTGGTCGGAACGGCAACGCCCGAAGCCGAAACCGTAATTTCTGCCGAATCGACTTCTTTGGTTGCAAAGCCATCGGTGGCTTTAACCGTGTAAATATGATTTCCAGCTGTCAAATCGGCAGTTGTCAAATTATAGGTTGCCGTATATGTATTGGAGCTGCCGCTCTTTGTCCCGTTTAGGCTGCCGATTAATTTTGAACCTTCATAAATATAAAAACTTATGCCGGAACATACTGCGCCAATTTCTGATGTAGCGGAAAGAGACAGGCTTGTCGTATCTCCTTCATTCAGCGTGGTACTCCCTGCCAAAACAGAAGGGGTCTGGATAATATTTTTCCATGTACCACTTTGTTTCTGGTTATAAACCATACTCGGAACATAGTAAACATAATTACCATGTGTCTTAAAATCTGTAATATCATTTGTCTGCTTATCATCATTAGCCCACTTAACGGTATTAAAGATAATCGCGTTAAAGCCCTTACTCTGATCAACATCAACATAATAACCGCCAGCAATGCCGGCTGCGGACATTGTCTCGCCAGGCCATGCTTTGTTATAAACATTCTGGCCCGTGGTAAGCCAGCTGTAGGCCCTGTAATCCGCCGCGGCATCAGACGAGGCATACCAACCAATCCCTGTCGTATTAATCTTCAAATAGGAGCGTATTGTTCCTGAATCAGGCTCGCTGTAAGAAGGCAACGGAATACTTGCCGCACCAAGAGCGTCCTCATTGGTTGACGCCGCCCCTGTGCTTGTAATACCCACCGCAAACATGGAGACTACCATGAGTACGGAGAGCAGGACGCTGACAGAACGTCTTACCACTTTTTTCATGAAATCTTCCTCCTTAAAATATCAACCTTAAAACGCAAAGCAGTTGATTCTTTTTGTGCAAGGCGTATGAACGCCATGAATAATTTACCTATTATTATAGGGCATAAAGTTAAAAAATGCAAGAAAATATTAGTTTAATATTCATCCGTTTGCTGTTTTTGTCTATTTTAACGAAAGGTAAAATTTGGAAAAGTTTTTTAACGATAAACAGTCTATATTTATCCGCTTCTGTGGAATAAAATTCATACAACATTTTCTGCTTTTTACAAGGTTGATTTGGAAGTCTGTTTGCAGTTTTTCTATGTTATACCTCTTACTTTATATTTCGATATAAGTCACACGGACTGTAAATGTATTATTTCCGCTCAATCAACATTAAAAGCGGCGAAAAAACACACCGCCGGTTTTCCCATCAAAAAGGCCTCCCCAAGCATGGAGAGGCTGTTCTTATATATAATCTTACTTCATAGCTTACGTTTTTGGATATGGTACGATATTTTAAGCATGAGTTTATCGCTTGCAAATCGTCCGAAAAATTTTGCAAGCTTCATTTGTACGCCTGGAATAATGATAAGCTTTCCCTTAAGCGCCTGTTCAATTCCGTAACGCGCAACGTCATAGCTTTTCATTCCCCTGAGGCTGAACCGTACATGCGCAACCTCGTTAAATTCCGTATCGACCGGTCCGGGGCACAAAGCGCTCACATGTACGCCTATATGCGACCTGCGAAGCTCCTCATAAACTGCTTGTGTCAGGCGGACGATATAATTTTTTGACGCGTAATAAGAGGCAAGCACCGGCCCCGCCATAAAGCCCGCTGACGACGCCGTATTTAAAATATAACCGCTGCCCCGCCGTTCAAAGTCACGCAGGAACAGCTTCATCAAAATATGGACCGCGCCAATATTTGTCCGAATCATTTGAAGCTCCTCATCCAAATCATTTTTGAGGAACATCCCGCAAACTCCAAAACCCGCGTTGTTTATCAGCATGTCGATATTTTCATTCCTGACCTCCTCATACAGCGCAAGGCAGCCCTCCTTTGTCGACACGTCGGCTTTTATACAGATGATATTACTTCCGGCAAGCTCGCCCTTCAGCTCCTCGAGCCGGTCCAGCCTTCTGGCTGCTATAAACAAATCCCAACCCTTATCCGCAAGCACGCGAACCATATCCCTGCCGATACCTGAGCTTGCCCCTGTAATCAACGCTTTCATAATTAACACTTCTTTCAGAAACTTTCTATCAGTATTATAAGCCGTTCCTCCGCCCCGTTATTCTTTAAAATAAAAAAGCGCCTGTAGCAGACGCTTTTTGCAGGTTATTTTCTTTTTATCAGCTCATACAGGCCCGTTTTTTCAAGCCCCTTCACAAGGGCGGACTTTACCCGCTCCTTCGCCGTGCGTACTCCATAACGGTTTACCAGGTAGCCAAAGCCATTCGTTTCGTATTCCTTCCAAAACTGCTCGACCGGCTGCTTACAGGAACTTGGATGTTCCAGATTTGGATTCCCCTTAACACAGCACTCAATCGCGGTGTTTACAGCCTCAAGCTGCGGCAGGACAGCTTGAAATAGCTTTTCTCCTTTAGAAGTATTAAGAAGGGCGAGGGACACGCCCTTCTTATCCTCAAACTGTGGAAAAGCCTTTTCCACACCCCAAAAATCGGCCAGGGTAAGGTCGGAAGCGCGCTTCGTAGTGGTAAACGTACATTCGTAGCAGGACGGCCGGAGAATCAGGTTGTTTAAAAACATCCGGTAATAAGGGTCTTCCCATGCTGTAGCCGCCTGATAAATCTTCCCGTTTTCAAAGGCGATACGCATATCCTGCGTACTCTTGCTGGTCGATTTCGCCCGGAAGGTCAAATCCTTGATTTTTGAGCCGAATTTATTCTCCATATATGCCTTGTACTCTTCAAATATCCGAGGGCTGGGCGCGCCATGGCATACAAAGTCACAGACCGTCAAGCTATTGCTGTCTATTTTTCTTTTTCCAAGGTATGCCTGCAGCCCAGCCGCCTGGCAGGGCGTGCCGGAAAAAAGAACTTCTTTTCCGTTTTTAAGGTCTGCCGCAATATCCCGGAAGATTTCGTTCAAATCGCTCTGCACATATTTGGATGATTTAAACAGGTCGCGTTCTTCCCGTGTCTGAGCGCGGGCGTGCATAACACGGTGGTTTTCATCGAAGCGCGCGCCGTAAACTACGCCGCCCCTGTTTAATACAACATCCGACAGCGGAACAAACAGCCCGCCTGACGAGCTTGTCATACGTACCTGCTCCGTACGGTTTTTTGCCGCGTAAACAGAAGGGGAAGGAAGCGCCTGCGGATGGACGAAGCCCTGCGGGAACGGGCACACCTTCCGGCATAGCCCACAGTCGATGCAAAGCCCTCGGTCAATAGCGGGATATAGGAACCCTTTTCCGTCAGGTTCCATCGAAATCGCCTGCTTCGGGCAAATGCTTTTGCAGGCGCCGCATCCGCAGCACAGCTCTTTTTTCTCAAAAACCTGTTCCATGGTCAGCCTCCCCTTTTCAGCATGCCTTTAAGCCTGCCAAAGACATAAAACATTTGCTTCCGGTCAAAAATAAAACCAAATACGGCGACTACCACGCCTGAATAAACACACGCAGCCGCAGCGTACACGAACCACATGAAGTAATTCTGTATATCGAACTGGAGGAAGAAACACGGTACACAAATAACCAAAAGGATAAAAAACATCCTGATATAGCGCAGCAGCGTAGTATGTACCGGAAGCTTCGTCACGTTATGCGGAATATAAAACATCAAATCAATGACACGGTAAAGATTCGACAGGCAGGAGGCTGCCATAATGCCCGCAAGCCCCCAGAAATAGCCGCCGATGACGCCGCCAACAACAAGAATAGCCGCCTGGATAGATGTTTGTAGCCTCGTTTCCTTATAAAGCCCCGCCGAAATGACGAGCATCCCCTGCGGCGTCTTCATATTGTAAAGAAGGCCGTTGAGCACGAACAGGAAGCCGAATAAGGGAACATTATAGTCCGCGTCGGTAATACCGGTCGTGTATAGCCTGATAAAAGGCATAATCATGATAAAAGCAACCGCGTAGATGACGGTAATCAACGACATATAAGAAAATTCAAAGTCCTTATAAGCCTTTTGCAGCGTCTTTATCTCATTGCGCGCAAGCACGTCGCCGAAGGAAGCAGACAGGCCGCTGATAAAAATAGACAGCACACCGTTGATTCCCGTCAGCACCATATTATATACCGTGAAAACGCTGACCGTTTTCAGGTTGGTAAAAATCGTAGCAAGCACGGCGGGCGCGCCCATCTGGACGGTTTGGAGCACCTGCAGGAACAACGCGTCCCAGCGCTTGTCAAGCGCCTGTTTATTGGGAGCTTCTTTGTAATTGATATATTTGTAGTTGCGCCGCACATAGATTGCAAGAATAACGGAACGCGCGAAAAACGCGGTCAACGCAGCAGCATAAACGATAACAATATTGACCTTCATCAATGAAAGCACAACAATTACAATCAGGTTGACCACGGCGTAAACTATCGACGCAAGCGAAATTACATACGTCTTTTGGTCTGCCGTCAGCAGCGCGCGGTATTTTGCCATGGTAAAAAATTCAAAAAAGCCCTTGCCGCCGAGCATGACGACGAGCATCCCCACAAGCAGCGGGGCAAGCTCCGGCGTTTTTACAAGGAAGGGGTATATGCATGCCATGCCGAGCACGAGCGCGACGAACAGATACCCTGCCTGTATGTAAAAAATACGCGCCGCCGATACGATGCCGTTGATTTCCCTGTGGTCGTCCTCGGCAAGGGGCCGGTACAGCGCGTATACCGCCGCGCCTGAAATTCCCGCCTCGACGAGGTTAAAATATGTGATAAACTGCGTTATCGAGGAAACCAGCCCGTTGATTTCCGACCCATAGCACGCGAGCATGACGCGCGGCGTGATGAACCCGACAATCATTACGACCACCTGGTAGATTCCCGTTGAGAGGGAATTATAAAAAAACTTTTTTGTCCTGCTACTACTTGCCATCTTCTTCATCCACAATCGTATTTAAATATTCAAAAGATTTCCATCTCAGCCCATCAAGCTCCCGCTCGACTGCCTCCCAGTTGGTTGGCGCATTGATATCGGCTTTATCCGTTAAAATCCTCTGTGTAAGGGACAGCGCTTCGAGCAGCTGCTGTGAACGTTCGTTTTTCCCCGGTTTCCCCTCTTTGATTACGTCGGTATCGGACAGGAACCGGCGCTTAAAAATAACAGAGAAAACCGTCCCATGAAAGGAATTCGTAATCACATAGTCCGCGTTTTTAAAATAGCCCAGGAATTCCTCGGGTGAAGCGCCGCGCACATATTGAAGGTCCCTGTTCTCAAAGCTTTTATCATTGAGGTACAAAACAGGCAGGCCGGTTTCTTTTGAAAGCCTGCGCGCGTACGCGAACATCCCGTCGGATTCCAAAACGCTGTAAAGCAGAATATAGCCCTTATGGGGAATGTCATGCGCTGCCGCCGCCCAGTCTTTTTCAGTGAGCAAAAGCGTCGGGTCGAGCACGACAGGTACATCCCTGCCCGTAAGCTCCTTAACTAAAGCCCTTCCCTGGGCTTCTCTTACAGATATCTGCCGGTAGCCGGCAAGCCTCTTTTTATATTCCGCTTCGTATTCCTTCGGGATTTCAGAAAGCCCGAAGCTTGCGGCATACGAATTTTTCTTTTTTTTGTCCTTTACAAAGGTCAGAAAATAGGCGGGGTCAAAATCGGCGCAGCTCGTGTTCCAAACCTGGTCACTGCCGGTGATAAAGGCGTCGTAAAATTTTTCTGCCCCTGCAAGCTGTTCGCTGTCTTTATACACAGCCTCGCTTAAACGCAGATATTTCTTATTGAAAGAGCGAAACGCTTCGTTTTTTTTACGCCGCACCCCGCCAAGCAGGGCGATTTTTGCAAGCGCCTTGAGTTTATTTCCCTTAAGGGAATAAGGGTCGTAGCACGATTCGATGTACCTGTTGCGGTAATCGAGTATTTCCGCCTGTGCGCCAAGCCCTTCCAATGCGTGCTGCAATGCGTAGGCCTGGAGTACCGCGCCGTAATTGACCGCACGGTGAAATGTGATAATACCGATTTTCATTCAGCTTTTCTTCCCTTCCTCTGCTTTTTCCGGTTTTCCCGCCCTTTTCATAAGCTTTCTTTTCCATTCCAAAAGCTTTCTGGCAGCAACCTTTGCCTCAGCAAAAAGCAGCACAAGCGGTGTGCACTGCGTTTTTAAAGACCATTCTACCGCGCGCGCATGCAGCCCCCCGCAACGGCTTTGCTTTGCCGCGTTACCGGTTTCCCCGTCCTTCACCAGCGACTTCAGGTTACGGTACCTCTGCGCAAAGGGCGCACCGCTGCGCAGGCACAAATCAATTGTAGAACGTACGGAATCTATAAAATCGGTATATACATACGCGGTGTCGTACCCCGCGGGAAACATATTATTGCAAAACCGGAAGGTTTCCTCCGTAACCGCCTTGACATAGCGGATACGCTCTTGTGAGTATTTTCTGGATAAGGTACCCTCATTATCCACGTAATAGTCATAAAGAATTTCTTCCGTAACAGTAAAATCCGGGTTTGCCTCCAAAAAATCCAGCACAAAGATTTTGTCTTCCCCAAGAGAAATATCCTCGCGAAAGCCCTTTTTGACCTTATTTCTCACAAAAAGCTTATTCCAGGGCATGGAAAGCACCTTGTCCCTGTCGAGCTGCAAAAAAAAGGAAGCAGCGTCCTTCTCTTTTAAGCCGACTGTCGCGCGGGGACTTGTGCACACCGTTTCATAGCCAAGCGCCGTATGAATGACACGGTATCCACAGATCACCATGCTTTTCCCGCTTTCTTTAAGCAGCTTTGCCATGATACTGCAAAAATCGGGCGACAGCATATCGTCACTGTCAACAAACTGGAGATATTCGCCGGACGCCGCCTCCATTCCCGTATTTCTCGCACGGGAAACGCCGCCGTTTTGTTTGTGTATTACTTTCACACGGGAATCCCTCTGTGCAAGATGGTCGCAGATGGCGCCGCTTTTATCTTTTGAGCCGTCGTCCACCAGAATAATTTCCAGGTTTTGGTATGTCTGTGCAAAGAGGCCTTTCACACAGCGCTCCAAATGATCCTGCGCGTTGTATACAGGTACGACGACCGATATTTTTTTCTCTTCCATTTGACGCTCCTCCAGGCCGGCATGTAAACGTTATCCTTTGAGCTTTTGTTTCAGCCAGACTCTTTTCTGTCTCGGGCTGCATGATGCAAACTGGCCGAGCTTCTTTTTAATGTAAGCCTTTTTCTCCGCCTGTTCCGCCTCTTCCCCCAGGTAGCCTGACAGCTCTTTCACTGCCTGCGCGCCAGGGGCGCCCGGCTGCTTTTCCCGAAATTCCTGCGGGAGCAGGTAAAAGGACGGGCAATCGATATCCGCTACCCGGTTGACGGGATGCTTTTTCTGGAAGTGCAGGTAAATAAACTCGTCCGTCCTGACATTCCCGCCCTCCAGGTAAGCCCGGTATAGCTTTCCATTTTCCCAGTAGAAAACCTGATAGGCGGTATCGCGTTCGTCGTTCACAAAACGGTAGCGTGAATAGGCAACGTCGCAGTCCACGAAGCATTTACAGCGAAATAAATTTATTCCCTGTTTTTCACAAATTTTCAAAATTCCGGTAAATTCGTCAAACGCATAATTTTCACCAGTTGTAAACACCGTTTTATATGGATAAATAGCGCCGTCCTGTTCAAACAGGCGGTTCATTTTTTTATTGTTTTTATAAAGGGAAAGATGCCCCTGAAAAAGCACCCTCTCATATTGGCTGAGTATTTCATCATTAATCACGCTGCCGATATCTCCAAAAATCTGGTCGATATCGCAGTGGCCCCAAAAATCATACCCTTCCAGATAATCAGAAAATAAAACGCCGAACGCGGGCCTGAAATCACAAAAGCGAAAAGGCTGCTCTAGCGAAACCGCAAATCCAAGCTTTTTCTCAAACAGGCTTTTTAAATCGGCAAAGGCGCGGATAACCGGCTTTACATTTTTGGGATACTGTCCTTCGTAAAGGGTATCTGTAAAAATCAAAAAATCAAAATCAGGATTGGCAGCGCACGATTTTAAGAACAGCGGAAAATACGCGGGAAACGGCCCGTACCAACAAATTATCACAGCAACTTTATGGTTCAAAGTAATCAAGCTCCTACTCTTATATTATCTGCGGCGTCAAGCCGCGGCGCATGTTCCCGTACTATCTTTTCGGGGTGCTGCATATAAAGCCCCGCAATAAAGAAATAGTTGATTAAGCTTGGGGGATAAAGGAACGATGTATCTACTAAAAAAGCAATAAACATGAGGATTAGCCCAACAGAAAGCAGCTTGTTCTTTTTAAAAACCGAGACGAGCGGATAAATAAGAACGGATAGAAATGAAAGGAAAGCGAATACACCGTAATAGCTCAGTACATAGATAACGCCTTCGGTCATCTGCGCGTCCTTCCAGTCCATTCCGAAGAAAATAAAGCGCAGGGAGTCCCAGGCGCCAAGCCCCATTACGGCGTCGATAAACTTCTGATACAGCACCGTTCTTCCGGCTCCCGTAGGGTCGGACAGTGTTTGTACAATATATCGGTTGATAAAATAAGAAATAAACTCGCTGTTAGCAATTGCGAAATATGCAAACACACCGCAAAATGCAAGAATCACGCCTGCCACAAATAACAGCTGCGCCCTGGAGGGAAGCCTTCTCTTTATATATACGATTAAGGAAGGGACTGCAATTATGGTAAACGGTATCAGCACGGAACGTGAGCCGCACAAAAACAGCCCGGCAAACCCGCCAATTGCCCCTAGAATACGCAAAACCGAATCGTAGCGCTTCTGCGGTTTCCAGAAAAACATAAGCGGCAGGCACAGCGCATAAAACAATCCCGCGCCGTTGCCGTTTTGATAGGTGGCGGGCATTTTAAGCGCATCGAGGCCGCCGCCTCCATGCCCGAATCCGATTGGCTTTGATTCAAACGAATCGCCATAGGCAATATTGAGCCCTTGGATTTCAGTCGCCTGAATTCCAAACAGGAACTGCACGGCCGCGTAAAGACCAACAATCAGCAGAGCTACCGAAATAATACGCACTGTTTTATCAAAATCCATTCTGCCTCCAATAATGATTGCAAGCGGTGACAGAATCAAAACGATGGATATAGATACCATATACAGGCTCAGCCGCGACAGGCTCATTACCATCGGAATCAGGATAAACACGGCAAACAGTACATATGCAATTGCAAAGCCCCGGAATTTATCGATAGCCGGACGGATTCCCTTTACGCTCCAAAGCAGCGCGAACGCAAAAAGGAGCATCGCAACCGTTAACGGAACGTCCGAAACGAGCACGCCTGCCTTTGGAAACGTAAACGTAAAAAACTCAAATAAATAAAGCATGGATGATTCCTTTCAGAAAATCTCCTCAATATTTGCCGTACTTTCCCATAACAAACGGAAAGAATCGCTTGACCAGGTAATAAACCGGCAGGCAAGCCAGTACAACCGCCGCACTTAGCAGCAGGACGAAAAACGGATTGACCCTGACCGCATCGCTCGCGGTGTGCAACGCAGAGGCTGTAAGCTGGATGACGATACGTTTCACCGGCTCATGCACACACATGATAACCAAAGAAGCGCTGCCAAGGTATTTCAGCCAGCGGAACCGGCACAGCTGGGAGAGTGCCCAGATAAATGCAATTCCGCAGAACGCCGCAAGGTAGTATAAAAAATAGTTTTGATAAATGTTGTTGTTCATATCCGCCTTGCCGTTGAAAAGAGCAAGGGGAATCAGGATTGCAAGGAGCACGGCGGACAAAACAGCCGCTTTTCCTTTTGATACAGAAGAAAGCTTTTCTTTCCCCGCAAGCATATATCCAAGCGCGTAAAAGGGGAGCGCCATTGTCATGGCATCAAGGCACCACGGCAGCCGGAACGGGCAAAACAGGCTGTAAAGATAACCCGCCGCCGACAAAAGGATAATCGCGGCGGCAAGGAAATACCTGTTTTTAATAAACCGTTCTCCCAAATAAAACATAAGCTGGGTCATAAGCATGCAAGGAATAAACCACATCACGACATTGAACGCATAGCCCTCATTGCCGCCTTGGCCGATAAAGATGTTTAAAAGCGGAGCAAATACCGGAATACCGGTTTGCCCACGCAGCCTACGCTCCAAAAACGCCCAGTAACAAAAGGTGAGCAAAGAAAAAACGAAGTAGGGCGTCAGAAGGGATTTGACCCTGCGCACTGCAAAATGTTCCTTCCGGGAGGAAAAGAAAAGAAATCCGGAAATAAAAAAGAACAGTGGCATATGGAACGCATATATCACTGTATTAAGCGGTTCAATCAAAGAGACGTGGCCAAGCACTACTAAGAGAATGCCCATCCCCTTCATTGCGTCCAGAAAATCATAATGTCTTTTTTCCACTGTTCTTCTCCTTATCCCTTCCTTTTCAGCATTGGTACAGCAGTGGAATGCAGCCATCCCGAAAACGCTACAGAAAAGGGCAAGGGCATCAGGCGGTAAAATTTAAGATATGCCTTTTTTACAAAGCTCCTGTTATCTTCCCAGAAAGGCTCGTCCTTCCAAGGGGATTTATTGCGGAAGGAAATAAACTTTCCCACATAGCGGTGACCGCTTTCCTTTATCCAGGGGCGCAGGGATAAAAACGACGTTGTAAAGTGTATAATGACCGGTTCTTCCACCGCTTCGTTCATTTGTTCCCTGCTATAATATTTGACAGGCTTTCTATATTTGAGCATGTCGCTGTAAGCAAAATCGTAAAAAAGTGTAATAGAATTATATTTCGGGGCAAGCGGCAGGATTTTCCCTTCAAATACCGCGTTGATTACATCCTGGTCAGGGTATTGAATCACTCCCGCATGGCTTTCGATAAACCGCGAAACCTTCTCCCTGACGGAAAAATTACGGTATTTTTCCAAATCAATCAACAAAACGCCGCTGTTGATATAGGTACTGTTCAAGTCCATATCGAGGTTTTTCAGGTAACGGGGGCTGAGGCAGTCGTTCACCCCCGCTATAATATTCTCTCCCATATCCATATGCCAAAGCGGTTCCAAAGAACCGTTGATGATGGTATCGCAGTCAAGATAAAGAAGCCGGCTTACCTGCTCGTCAAACAGCTCGGAAATAAACAGCCTGATGAACGCGACCTTTGGCCACCGGTCAGAAATAAAGGATTCCGGAATCTCGACGTCATCCACCTTTAAAAAGACGCCCGTTCTTCCGTAATCCTTAAAAACCATATTGAGCTTTTCCTTATTTCCCTGCGAAATCCCATCATCGAGAATAAAGACATTGATTTCGCTGCTGTCCCGGTTATTTTCCATCAAAGAAACAAGGGATGTGCCGAGTATTCCTGAAAATTTATCATCGCTTGCATATAATACATTCATTCCCGCCACATCCTATTTTTCGATTTCAATTCTATTTTGCTCCCTTCGCCGTGAGTACCACAGCGACCGTCTTAAAAATAATTTTTAAATCAAGCCAGAAGCTGCAATTGTCTACATAATACAGTTCCATCTCAATCCGTTCATCATAAGTGGTCTCACTACGTCCATTTGCCTGCCAATAGCCGGTAAGTCCCGGCTTTGCGCTGAGGAATTTATCCTGCATACTTCCATATTTTTCAAGCTCGGCAGGTACGACGGGCCTTGGACCTACGATGCTTAGGGTTCCATTTAAAATATTAAGCAGCTGCGGCAACTCGTCAAGACTCGATTTTCTTAGGAAATTACCTATTTTGGTAATTCTCGGGTCGTTCTCCAGCTTAAAATTCTCCTCATATTCTCTGCGCTGCTCTGGCGTAAAATGTGCAATCAACTCTTCTGCGTTTGACACCATACTTCTGAACTTATATATGCGGATGATTTTGCCGCCCATACCGACTCTTTTCTGCGAAAAAAACACAGGACCCGCTGGATCCTCCGCCTTGATAATCAACGCAATAACCAAAAAGAACGGCGACAGCACGATAAGCGCAAGCCCGGAACAAACAATGTCAAACAGCCGCTTTATGACGCGATACATAAACTTATTTTTTTCTTCACCAAAATCGCCGTATTGTTCCTTACTGTACACACTATCTTCAATTGGGGCAATTTCTTCTTCCGATACCGCCGCGGCATACGCACCTGCAAGGTAGTATGTATTTGCGCGGGAATCGTTTCGTACATACTCTTTCTCTCTTACCGTATTCATGCGCTCTCCTCCTTAAACCTCTTCCAGACTTATCCCCTATCACTTTTCATAATCAAACCTGATTTTCATACCGGTAAAGATACCCTTCCTTTCCGGTTTTCATCTCAACCCCATTCATAATGAGGCCCAATATCTTCGCGTCAATCCTTTTAAGCGTAGTCAGCGTCTTGTTTAAATCCGGATAAGTAGACTTTCCTTCCCGAATGACAAGCACGACGCCGTCGCTGTCTGTAATCAGGGGCAGCGCGTCTACAACCACGTTAATCGGGGGGGTGTCGAAAATAATATAATCGTAATTGGACTCCAGCTTCGTGATAAGCTCCTTCATCGCTTCGCTGGCAAGCAGCTCAGACGGATTCGGCGGTATCACGCCGCTGCACAGAATCTCCAGGTTTTCCACCTTGGTCTTGTGGATTACCTCGTCAAGCTCATTGATGCGTCCGAGTACATTGGTAAGGCCCGGAGCGGCCGGAAGGCTGAAGAACCTGTCGACCTTCGGTTTTCTCAAGTCGCAGTCGACCAGCAGTACCCTGATGTCCATTTGCTGGGCAAGAGCAATCGCCAGGTTGACCGCTGAGGTTGTTTTACCCTCAGAATTATAGGAGCTCGTAATTACAATCTTTTTACACCCGTCTTTTATCACGGAAAAGACGAGATTCGTTCTCGCTGTTTTATACGCTTCCTTTATCTGGAAATTAAGCGCCGTATTATCATCTTTGGAACGGACAGCCTTACGGCTGGATTTTTTAAACATATAACTTTCTCCCTGTCTGCCGATTCTATGGCGTCTTTACTGAACCGTGCCGTTCTGTTTAAACATGCTTTCAAAATTGGGGATATATGCGAGTACCGGGATATTCAGAGCGGTAAACTCCTCATCCGACGACTTGATGCGAATATCAAAATAATTCCGAATCAGGACAAAGGCAACCGACAAAACCAAGCCAAGCAAAAACCCGAGTGCGGTGTTGATAACCGGGTTCGGCGCGACGGGCGTCTGCGGGACGAGAGCCGGATCGACAACCTTAAGCTGGACGTTTTTCTTATATTCCGTAATTACCGTTGGGGCAATTTCCGCAATCGTATCTGCGATAAGCTTGGTATCCGTCTGGCTCTTTGCGCTTACCTGTGCCTGGAACACCTCGGTATCATTGAGCGTTGAGAATAAAACCATCTTTTCAAGCTGGCCGGCAGAATAACGCTGGGATAATTTATCGGCCACCTTGGAATAAAAGCTGTTTGTGTCCAGGATTTCTATTGTCGTATTGACAAGGCGCTGCTCATAAGCAAGCTGTGTCACAACATCGGAGGCGGTCCCCCCCTGGAGCGTAGTGGAAACACAAAATTTCACCGAGCTCTGGTAGGTGTTTGCAATAAACAATTTTGTATAACCGAAAAAAGCGCCGGCAAGAACTACCGCGCAAATAAGGATAAGGAGCAGGTTCTTTTTTAACAGTTTAATGATTTGTCCCGATGTAATACCCATATGATTACAGTCACCCTTCAAATAAAATATCTATACACAATCGCGATATATGCATAATCTACAAAGCATATATACAATTTTTATTAACTTATACTATTATAAGAGGGAGCGGGAAATATGTCAACAAAGCGCGAGCCACCTGTTTTACTTTTTAATTTTGTCACATATAAAGCTTCTTTACAACATCCTTTTTTATGGAATTAAGCTACAGCTATTTCCATGTTTTTTCTTTTTCTTTCAAAAAACAAAAGGCCGGCCCGCCAGGAACGGGTAGATTCCTGACGGGCCGCTGGAGAAGTATATATATTTCGTCGTAAGCTAAATTAATTTTTGGCGTTTTGCTTCTTCTTTTTTATGAAGAGCATGGCGCCTGCCGCTGCCAGCGAAAGCACTGCGGCTGCCAGGGCAATTGGCAAAACAGGTGCGAAAGCATCCCCCGTGACTACGATATCGGGCGGTGACGGCGGCGGGTTATCCGGTTCTGCCTGCTGTGCGGTGAAAATCCATTTGATTTTTGCCGCTGCGTCCGCATAACGGTTGCCTAAGTTGTCGGGGACCTTCAGCTCTACTTTGATTCGGGCGCGTTCGCCCTTGCCGAAGCTGCCCAGGCTAACCGCTTGGGGCTGGCCGTACATACTGAAGCCTCCGTCCTCTCCATAGAGCTTTCCTTTATAGAGAACCTCCGCCTTGCCGTCGGCCGAAGCCTGCGTAATCTCTATCTGAAGCAGCTTCATTAGCTCGTCGGATATTGCTTTCTGCTGTGCGTCTTCAAACTGGCCTTCGTCTGCCTGTAAGGCGTAAAGGTAGATATAAGCTGTTTTATCGTCATCGTTGCCTATATCGATTTGCTGTGTCCTGGTGTCGCCCGGCATTACGCCCTTGAAGCCCTGGAACAGGTCTTCGCCTGGGAGTGTGACAAATTTATCGGCGTCATTCTGGAAAATAACGCTGCTTCCGGTATCGCCTTCGACTTTCGGTAATTGAGGGACACGGTCTACAGCCTCTTCTACGACAATGTCGTTCCAGCCGGTAATTTTTCCTGCATCATCCAGCTGCGGCGTAAAGTTTTCGGATTGCACCGCTTCCGCGCGGGCGTCTATATGGCCGTCGAGCTTCGTGTAGCCGTCCATATCCCAATCCTTGGGCAGGCTGAACGAATCAATCAGGCTTTCCGCTGTTTCGCCGGGCTTTAACGGAAGTTGATAGTAGTAATAGCCGTCTTGGCCCTCCGCCCATTTATCGGCATTTGAAAAATCAAGGGTAATATAGGAGGGGTCGAGCTCCTCACGCTTTTGGCCGTTTTCCCACCAGCTTTTTGTAAGCTTTAAGCGGACAAACGCCGTATTGCTGCCCGTGTTTTTCGCCGAGACGACTTTTTCAACCGTCTGGCCGGGCATAACGCCCGCTTCCGGCTTCGTATATTCGTCGATTAGGGTAATATGTACGTTGCCGAAGGTCACGACGTTGAGCGTGTCCTTGCTTGCTGTAAACGCCGCCAGGGTGACGCCCGCTGAAAGAACAGCAATAAGCACAAGCGCCGCGGCTATGCATATAATCTTTTTCTTTTTCAAAAGCAATCACCCCGTCTGGTTGTTGTTATAACCTATCAATAAAATCAGATTCCCATCAGGTCGTTCAGGTCGGTAATGCTGGTGCCTGTCGTCTGAACGGCATATGCCTTGACGTCAATGCGGACCTCGGGGGCCGCTGCGTTTACAACCGTCGCGATGTCGTCGTTGAACTTCACTTTTGTAAAGAGCTCCTCTGTCTTGCCGCCCTGTCCGACCGCCTTAAGCTCGTCGGCCGCGCTGTCGCCCTTATAATAGAACACAAGCCTTGTGGAAGCATCCGAATTATCGGCGGAAGCATACCACTGCGGATTGAACTCGCCGGCTGCGAATACGCCTTCCTTTTCAATACCGATGTTTGCATACTGCGCCTTGAAATCCGCATAGGTCATCGGGCCGGTATAATTATCAGCGCCCGGAGCCTTTGCGTAAAACTCAACCGTCATGGCTACATAAGCCTCTTCCTTAAGGCTCTCGACAGACGGGTCCTTGTCCTGGATGTCGCCCGGCTTGTAGGTGTGGTCTTGGGTAAGCTCGTACTTCGGCTCGTTGATGGTGATATCGACGTTGTCGCCGGATGTGAATACATTCGTCTTGTCGTTTGATTTTGCGGTCAGGAACGCCATAGTAATGCCATATGTAACAGCTGCTACCAGGATGAGGGCCACGACGGACAGGGTCACCTTCAGCAGCTTATTTGAACGCTTTGTCTTTTCCATGTAAAAATCCTCCGTTTCGATTAATCCGATTTTTTATTATGAGCGATGTTCGGGTCCGGCTTACGCAAACAGTGCTGCGAGCGCCGCCGCGTTGTTTGCATAGGTATCGGTATTATTGTCTGCCTGGATTGCCGAGCCGTAAACGAGTACCCTAAACTCGGGCAGGCAGTTGGCCGCGTAAGAGATAACTTCGCCGCCGCCCAAATCAAGCTCTGTCGTAGCATTCGGATTCATCGTCAGGTCTTTTACTGTAACGTTTGTAAACAGCTCGCTGGTAGAAAGCGTTTTTTCTACAGAGGTGAGCGCAGTGGAACTGCCATAGCAGTAAACGTCGCCCTTGTCGGCTGTGGTCGCTGTTTTGTTCCAAGCGGCCGTATCAAAATTGATTGTCGCTATGCTCGCAAACTGGTCGTATGTAAGGTTGATAAAATCTCCCTGTGTCGCTACGTCGCCCGTCGTGCTTTTGCGTACCTGATAAACGACCTTCATTGCGACATATTCATTGTTGACCGTGCTGTCGTCAGAAATATTGGTAAGTGACGGGTTCTTCGGGATGACAGAATTCGGCTGGTAGCTCTGCGCTATTTTAAGGCCGAGCGTATCCGCGCCGGCGTATGCCGGGTTTACTGACGTACCGTCGCCGGAGCCGTCGGTGTAGCCGTCCCACTTTGGTTCGTTAAGCTGAAGCTTGATTGCCGAGCTGCCCGGGAAGGTGTTCGCCTTGGTGTCGGTGTCTGACAAAAGGGCAATGGTAAGTCCCGCCGTCAGGGATGCAACGACTATAATGGCCGCCGCTGCAAGCAGCACCTTCTTCAGCCTGCTGTTTTTTGTTCTTTCCATAATCTTTTCCTCCTAAAAGTAATGTTTGCTGATATAAATTAACCCACATTTTTCGGGTTATTTCCTGAATTAGTCCTATTCCAGAATAAAGCTGTCATAATTCCAGGCTTCCCTGGCAAATTGTGTGGTAAGCGCTTCCGTTTTATCGCCGTTTGCCGTCGCCTGGATGGTATCGGCTATCACGTCGAGCTGGACATATTCGCCATCCCGCAGGCTGCAATTGAGCGTTACCGTGCTGTTTTGGAAAAGCTCAGCCGTCCGGTCTCCGGGCATAACGGGATATTTATAGTAATAATACCCGTCATGGAGTGCCCAGTTCTCATGAAAGGCAGTCGCGGGGTCAATTGCTACCTCTTTGTTCAGGTATCCGCCCTGCTTGTCTTTTATTGAGGGTACGACAGCCACACGGATGAAAACGGGTTTCTTTGCGTTGCCGTCAGGGTTCTCTATTATGACCTTTTTTGTTGTGACCGTTCCTGCGGCGTCCATTGTATACTCTGAGCCGTTCGGCTCGTTTATATCGATATCGGTCACCGTCATCGGAAAAAACGGGTTTGTTTTGTGATTGCTCTGCGCCGTATAAAAGCCCCATGTCGCCGCGGTAACAGCGCCGGCGGCAAGCAGCAGCAGGAGCACCGCGATAATCCGTTTTTTGCCGGGAAGCGCGCTGATTTTCTTCTCACCTGTATCATTTTCCCTCATAAAACCACCTCCAAACAAGCCACATTTATTTACCGTTTTTCTTTTTTGTTCCCGCCGGAAAAAATCTTTTCCAGCAGGACGAGCAATATTAGTATGCCAACGGCACATAGAAGCAAAATTTTGCCGGTTATAGATGACAGGAAGGTAAACGCATAGCCCGCGAAAGGTATGGAAAAGCCGCTTGCTTTTCCTATAATATCCGCATACGGGATAGGGCCTTCGGTCGTATTTTGGTTAGCGATTCCCTTTGTTATGAAGGTGTTCGTTTCGCGGTCGGCCTCTATAACCTGGTGCGTGATAGTCTTTCCGCCCATTGTGAAGGTTACGGGGTCGCCCACATCGATTTCTTCAGGCGGAACCTGCCTGACGTAAATCAGGGAACCGACCTGGTACTGCGGCTCCATACTCCCGCTAATCACCGTGTACGGCTTATAGCCGAACACCTGCGGCAGAAAACCAATCAGCAAAACAAGAACCAGTACGGCGGCAATTATGCCGGTACATACCCTGTCGATGATTCTGAATGCTTTCAAGCGCGTTCCCCCTCCCCTTCTATTCAGGGCGCTGCCTTCAATTTGTTCTGCGCAAGCGCCGCGTCTCCCTCAAGGTTGTGTTTGTCTGCCGATTTAGCGTTTACAAACACGGCTTCGGGGTTTACTTCGCTGCCGTAAAGGATAGCCGCGTTCCCTTCTTTCAGGGAATTTCCCAGCGTGTCGTAGATGGAAAGCGATTTAAAGTCATACCTCCACGCAAGCTTCGTATCCTCGGTCACCCGGTAGTATTTGGTCGGGTCCACCGAAAGCGTCTCCGACTTTGTCAGGTTCATGCCGTCCGTCTTGTCAAAGCTGATGACGACAAACGACGTTTTGTTCGGCGCGCCTTCGCAGGCGCTTGTATCGAACTGCTCAACCTTAAATAAAAAACTCTGCTGCGCGCCTGTGAATTCTTCGTAGCCATGGGCGTCGCCCGGTATATTGGTTTCTGTAATCGCGGTGTTTCCAGATAGTCCGGCCGGGTTATCGTTTGCTCCGTAATACAGCTCGTCAATCGTCTTAGTGATTGTAATCTGCGCGGAAACGAGGCCGTTGATAAAGCTGCCGTTTACGCCAAACTGGGACAGCGTGCCGCTTAATATGCTCTTCGTTTCATCTCCGCCGACGGATTCAACCTTGAGGTAGCCCGGGATATTTATTTCCGTCACCTTATATTTGGTGCCGACGGGAACGCCTGTAATAACGGCGCTCTGCGTCCTTTTAAGCGTAATAATTCCGTCGCCGCCGGCAGTCATCGGCACGCCGTCGAGCGAATATTCCACGGGATAGGTACGGAATGTACTATCGTCACTGCCGAAGATATTGCTCAGCTCGACCTTAAATGAATATTCTTCATCCGGATTATACAGGCCGCTGTTCATGGCCTGAGCCGTCAAGTCTTTGGAAAACGCGATGTTCGCCGTCTTTACCGTGTTTGTATAGATTACCGTCTGTGCGGTGCTTCTGACCGCGTCGTCCTGGTCAAGGTTTGAAAAATTAAAGCTGTCATCGGAAGACGACCGCAGGTTATCGGTAATATATCCGTTGCCGGCGTTATAGCCGAGCACAATACCGTCAACATCCAAAAGCCTCCAGGAAGTGCTGTAGTAGTCGGTAAGCTTTTTCCCGCTGGGATTAAACTGGACAGCGGCGTCCTCTGCGCGGGAGGGCTTTTGCAGGTCGTCGCTTTGCCGCAGGCGCATGTCGCTGCCTTTTGTAAACTGGTTGACATACTTCATCTTCTGTCCGTACATCAGGGTTTGCCCTCTGGAGGTCATGGTTTTCGGCGCCGCGAAAGAATCATATAAGCCGTGAATCACAGTCGGCTCAACCGCAGCCCAGTTGTTCCCGTCTGGTATAAAATTGTCCCCCAGCTCGGGCGTGCTTCCGCCGTAGCTGCTCCAGCTTCCTTTCCACCTGCTCTGCGAGGTATCGGTATCCCCGATTGTAAAGAGGTTGTTCCCCGCTGGAGAAAGGTCGTCCGTAGAATTTATATTTGTCCATGTACCGCCGTTCGTATTGCGGAATATCACGTTCTCAGGGACGGACGCAAGGTCGCAGTAAAAGTACCCCGAATCCGCGTCCACAGCCATCTTGGTATAGGTTCCCGCTTCGCTGCCGTTCCAGGTATAGGCGTATGCTTCCGCCCAGCCCGCCTTCGAGGCGTCAAGCATCAATGTATGCCTGGCCTGCGGCGCCTCGCCCGCTTTATTGAGTATGGTTTTTTGCCCTTCTATTGTTCTGACAACGTCGTAGCTTTCCGGATAAGTAAGGCCGGAATTGCCGTTTTCAGTAGAGCCCTTGTTCTCAAGCGTATAAGAGAAGGCATTGTCGTCCGCCGCTTTTTTTGTATCGGAAAGGAGCGCGCTGTTCACGCCGTCAAAAGAAACATTGCTGTCAACCGTAAGCGTATTCGTCTGCGGGAAGTTGAAGCTGAGCTTCAGGTTTGATTCCCACATGCCGCGTTCCATATAGAACATGGTGAGGGTATGTGTCTGTGTCGGGTCGGAAAAGTCGACGGCGTTCGAAAAATCATATGTATAAGGCTTTGTGACCTGGGCGTATCTATCGTTTGTGTCGCCGTCAAATACGCCTGTCGTTACCGTGGATTCCTTCGTCCTGAAATTAATCTTGCCTTCGCTCGTGGAATGCGCCCCGCCCATATCGAGCACAAGCTTTCCGTCAATGAAAATCCAAACGTCGTCGTCTCCGGTAAACTCAAATATAATGTCGCTTCCGTTGATTTTTCCATTGTCCGTCATGGAAAACGGGATTTCAAACTTTGCGCCGAAGCCGTAGTCAAGCTTACCCTTATCCGAGGGGTTGCCGTTGTTGAAGGGAAAGAATCCGGGCTTGCCTCCGCCCGACATGGCCGTATCGTATACCGCGTTGTTGGTATAGTTGAGGCTTGTCCCGTCAAAATAGAGGTTTTTCTGGGAGGAATCAAATTCATAATACGTCACGCCGCCGCGCACTGTCTGGTAGAACGGAAACTCCACGTTTTCATAAATATCCGCAAACGTCGTGCCTGTAACCGCATAATCGGACGAATTTTCTAATACATACGCCGCCCTGCGCTGTGTCCCGCTGGAGCTGACCGCAACCTCCTGTGCCGCCGTTTTCCCGTTTGCCGAGGTAAAGTGGAGCCTTACCCTTTCCGGTTTGCTGCTCCAGCTGTTTGAGCTGTCCAGATTGATAACAAACGTGGTGTTATGGGAGGCGTCTCCCTTTCCGGTCTGTATAAACGTTCTCGAGCCATTGGCTCCGGCCGTGTATGTATAAGTATTGCCCTGTACAAAGCTGCGCTTTGTATCGTCGGCGGAATCATGCCACCAGCTTCCGTCGGAGTAAAACTCAAAGGTAACGGTATTGAGCCGGCCGTTTCCCTCAGAACGGTTTTCGTTGAACCACTCGCGGCTGAAGTAGGGAAGCTCCTTGCCGTTCTGCGTAAGCCGGCCGTCAGCCAGGGTATCGTCGACTAAGCCGAGCGCGGCCGCGTTGTTGTTCCCTTGGTTTGCAAGGTTCGCGCCGTCTTTAAAATTGGTAAGGTTTTCCGAGCCATATCCATTATAAAAATCGCCGAAGTACAGGGGGACGCTGTAACCTGACCGGGCAATTTGTTCATTGAATTTTCCATATGGAAGGTAATTTGGGAACCCGCCAGAGCGGGTTCCCGCATCGGGCGCTGCGCCCGAATTTTCAATTTGATTGTTGTATTTATAATCGTAAAGCGATACCGGGATGTAAAGATAGTCATCCGCAGCAGCGCTTGCCGAACTGGTCGCAAGGGCTGTAAGCGCGGCAACGGTTGCAGAAAGAAAAATCAGGACCGCCATGAGCAGCGCCATTGCCTTTTTCCCGCCATGCCGCATTTTTCCGAGGACAGGTACCATTATGCTTACCGCCTTTCTTAAGGTAGAATGATAACTAGCTAAAGCAATAAAATGAAATAAAACATGGAAGTTCATTCCACGCAATTCCTTCATATAATTTTGTTGAAAGCTAATAATTCTTTTAACGTATTCACCAAGTAAACGTTTACATGAGAATAAATAAAAAAATAGCGTTCTTAATACATGTAAACGCATGCTGTCGTAAAATAATGGGCTTGGTTCAAGTCACTGTTTATTATTATATTCCATAATATTCCAGAGTCAATAATTGTTAAAAAATTAACAGATTTTGGTTCTATTTTAACAAATACGTTCTAACATGGCGGGAATAGAATTGTTCACTTTTTCTTTTTTGGTCGATTTTTATTTAATTTGATTCTCAAAATTTATGCATTTTTTCATAAAAAATACAAGCGGCAGGAAGCAAAATCAAATTTGCGCCCTGCCGCTTGCTTTTTTTATTCAATCAGACCAAAACGGTACTCCGTTACTGTTTCGGCCTTTTTTCCCGCCGGCAAAAATGCCGAAAAGAAGTTTGGATGGTTTACGGCGTCGGGGAAAAACTGCGTTTCCAGGCAAAAGCCATCGCCATTATGATATGGCACGCCGCCCTTTCCGGCAGGCGCGCCCTCCAAAAAATTCCCTGAATAGAACTGTATGCCCGGCAGCCCGCTCCATACGGACAACGTAATACCGCTTTTGGCGCTTTGCGCATATGCCGCCTCGCGGAATTGCCCTGTGTACCCATTTACGGCGTAATTAAAATCAAATCCTCCCGCAAACGAAAATTGAGGATGCTCCGCCCCAATTCTGCTGCCAAGCGGCACGGCCCTGCGCAGGTCGAGCGGCGTGCCCTCTACCGGCGCGAGCGTGCCGTCCGGTATCAGGTTTTTATTGACAGGTGTGTAAAAATCGGCGTTAATTCTTATATTTTGACTGTATGCCGTGCCGCTTTCGCAGCCATCGAGATTGAAATAGGAATGGTTTGTCAGACTGCAAAGCGTATCTTTATCGCTTATCGCTTTGTAGGTAATACGCAGCGTGTTTTCCCGCGTGAGCGAGTATGTCACCATAACTTTGAGCGTTCCGGGATACCCCTCTTCCCCGTCGGGGCTGGTATAGGAAAGGCAAAGCTTATCCCCCAGTATTTCCGGCGTAAAAACTTTTTTGTCAAAGCCCTCTGTGCCGCCGTGTAAGTGGTTTTCACCGTCATTACAGGCCAGCCGGTACTCTTTTCCGTTTAAGGTAAACAAACCCTTTGCTATACGGTTGCAAACGCGCCCCGCAATGCACCCAAGATATTTATCCTGCCGGACATAACCGTCAAGCCCGTCGTAGCCGAGCACCACATCAGTCGGTACGCCCGTTCTGTCCGGAACGTATAAAGCGCGCACGGCGCAGCCGTAATTCAGGATTTCCGCACGCATCCCGTTTTCGTTTACGAGGATAAACAGGAACACTTCTTTCCCGTCCGGCGCAGTTCCGAACGGTTTCTTTTCAATATGGTTCACAAAAAACGCCTCTTTTCATTTTCTATTTCCCCCTAATATAGACTTTAACAGAAAAACCGGCTAAAATAAAGACAGAATGAAACAGAAGGAGCTGGAGTTATGGAGGACGCGTATGTCATGCAGCTGCCGGACCGGATGTTCCGTGAGCTTTACCTGTGCTTCTGCGGCTATGCGAAATGCAAGCCGCTCCACAGCTTTGGACCCGCCGTACGCCCCAATTATATTCTCCACTATATTTTAGAGGGAAAGGGTGTGTACCAGATTAACGGGGATACCTACGAGCTGTGCGCGGGGCAGGGCTTTTTGATTCCGCCCGACGTACAGACCTTTTACCGTGCCGACAGTGAAACGCCGTGGCGTTATCTCTGGGTGGGCTTTAACGGGGCTAACGTCCGGGAATATTTAAAGAACGCGGGGCTGGCGGGCGCCGAACCGGTATTTACCTGTGGAAATGGAGAACGCTTGAAGGAAATCGTGCTCGAAATGCTCAGGCGCAATACCTTTGGCCCCCACAATGAATTCAAGCTCCAAAGCCTTCTGCTTGACTTTTTTTCCGTGCTCGCGCAAACCGCTGCGTCCATTACCGACACAGAAAAAAGAACGGACAAGAGCAACCTTTATGTAAAAAAAGCGGTCGAATTTATCCAGAATAACTATTCAAACCCCATCGGGGTAAACGATGTGGCCGAATACACTGCTGTTAGCCGAAGCTACCTGTACCGTCTTTTCCGCGAAGCTACAGGAAAATCCCCCCAGGAATACCTGACCGCGTTCCGCATTACCCGCGCGCGGGAGCTCCTCTCTTTTACAGCGCTTTCAATTGAAAGCGTCGCGCTTTCCTGCGGCTACAGGGACCCGCTCGTTTTTGCTAAGACCTTTAAGAATAAAACGGGCAAAGCACCAAGCGAATACAGGAAAGCACATCACAAAACGCTTGTGAACGAAATTTCACATAGCGTAAAAAAACTTGATGATATCTGAAACCAGGCAGGGACGGCATAATGCCGTCCTTTTATAATGTACCGGGATTATTTATTTTGCGCGCAGCACGTATAGGCGCGAATAGAAATCGTATGCGCGGCTGTCTCCGGGCTGCGGCTCGCCGGAGCTTGAATCGCTCGTAACAAGGCCGGCATTCATCAGTTCGTCCCCATAAAGAGAAAGGCCGGATTCCTCTATTTCATAAAGCATATCTTCACAAAGGCCGTGGAGCCTGAGCCTTCTGTAATGCGTATTGACCTCGTTGAGAAAACGGTATGTCGCAACGACAGCCTGTTTTTTATCGTCCGATACTATCATCCAGGCCGCGCAGTTCCCATCGAACGGGCTTTCCAGGCGGTAGAAGGTCCCGAACTGGATTAGCCCCCTGTGCTGTTTCATAAATTGGATTTGTGCTTTTACCTGCCCGATTTCCTCTTCCGAAAGCGTATTGAGGTCGAGCTCGTAGCCAAACGCGCCGAAAAACGCAACATCCGCGCGCGTTTTTACCGGCGTATAGCGCGAGGTCAGCCAGTTGGGGGCCGACGATACATGCGCGCCCATACTGCTGACGGGATAAACCATCGACGTCCCGTACTGGATTTTAATCCGTTCCACAGCGTCCGTGTCGTCGCTCGTCCAACACTGCGGCGCGTAATAAAGCATACCCGGGTCGAAGCGCCCGCCCCCGCTTGCGCAGGATTCAAATAAAATATTGGGGTTCGCTTCAATCAATCGTTCGTATAAACGGTAGACACCTAAAATATACCGGTGAAATACCTCTCCCTGGCGCTGCGGCGGCAGGGACGCGCTGTAGCATTCCGAAATACAGCGGTTCATATCCCATTTAATGTAGGAAATTTTCGATTCGCTCAGTACCTTCGACATGCTCTCAAAAATATAGTCCACGACCTCCGTGCGGGAAAAATCAAGCACATACTGGTTTCTGCCATGGGATAGGCTCCTGCCCGGCGTTTGAAGCAGCCAGTCGGGATGTAAACGGTACAAACCGCTTTCCTTGTTGACCATTTCCGGCTCGAACCAGAGCCCGAATTTCATTCCCATCTCTTCCACCTTGCGTGAAATGCCGCTGATACCGCTTTTGAGCTTCTGTAAATTTGGCGTCCAGTCCCCCAGCCCATGCCGGTCGTCGTTGCGCTGCCCGAACCACCCGTCGTCGAGTACAAACATTTCGACTCCGGCCTCGCTCGCTTTCCTTGCAATATCAAGGATTTTCTCCTCATCAAAATCGAAGACAGTAGCTTCCCAGTTGTTGATAAGGATTGGGCGCACCTTATCGCGCCAGCTTCCTCTTGCAAGCCGCGTCCTGTATAGCTTGTGGAAGGTCTGGCTCATTCCATTGAGCCCTTTATCCGAGTAGGCTATAACCGCCTCCGGCGTCTGGAAGCTTTCATTCGGCTCCACGCGCCAGGTGAACGCAAACGGATTAATTCCAAGCATTACGCGCGTCACATCGTACGTATCGACCTCCGCCTGTGCAAGAAAATTCCCGCTGTATACGAGGCTGAAGCCAATCGCCTCTCCTGTAAATTCGTCTGTATTCGGACGCGCCAGCGCGATAAACGGGTTATGGTTGTGGCTGGAATTCCCCCTCGCGCTGTCGATTGCCTGGATGCCCTGCTGCAATATCCTTTTTTTAATGCTGCGTTCACGCGACCATGCGCCGCTGAGCTGTATCCACTCATAATTACTGTCGGGCAAATCGAGGCACATGCTCATCGCCGCTGTCAAATCGTATTCCTCCGTGCCTTTATTGGTAAACCTTGCGCTTCGCGCGACAGCGGCGTAGTCCTCAAAAACCGTATAGGATAAAATGATTTCCGCATGGAGCAGCTCATCCACCAAGGTAATTTCCAGCGTCTGTGCTTCCCCTTTTTGCTCTACATACGTCGCGGGCAGTCCCGCAAGGGGCTCTTTTCCTTCGAAAATGCGGTGCGAGCGGTATGCAAAGGCCGATATATTGCTGCCGTTGGGCTGTTTGATTTCAAATGCGGGGCGCCTGTAGTCGCTCGACCCGTAGCTTGGATATTCCTGCTTAATCTGGTCGAGAGAGAAAAATTTATCCTCCTCGAATACGCCTGGTGAAAGCGGCCTGTACTGCAGCTCAAGCAAATGGGAAAAATCCTCCCTGTCACGGATATGCCTGCCAAAGTACAGCTGCCCAAGCGAGCCATTTTTTAAAATGGTAAAAATATAGCTGATTTCCTTATTATAAAGATGAAAGGTCTTGCTGCCCTCATGGAAAACGATGCCCATAATCTGTTCCTCCTGTTTTATAAGCTGTTTAATGCTGCCCTGGCCTTGCCCTTACAGCCTCATTATAACCGTATTTGAGCCTGTAAACAGGTGAGAATGTTGCATAAACCAGTTAAAATGTTTCCTGATAGCAAAAAGGCGGCTTCGTCTATGAAGCCGCCCTTGCTACAACATGAAGCTTTAAATCCTGATAACCGTTTGATAAGGAAAACCGGTTCTCGATTCCTTTTGTAATATATACATCATCATCGCTGGTCAGAAGGATATAGTCAAACCCGCCGTACTGCTGGTAATACTCCTGCGCGCCCTGCGCGCCCATGATAAACAGCGCGGTCGAAAGCGCGTCGCCCAGCACAGGGTCGCCGCAGACGACTGTTGCGGATTTCAGCCCGCTATCCGCGGGCATCCCCGTGCGCGGGTCTATGATATGATGGTATTTTTTTCCGTCTACTTCAAAATAGCGCTGGTACGCGCCTGAGGTGATAAGCGAGGTCTCCCCTACGTCTACCCTGGCAAAATGCTCCTGCGTTCCGGGGTATTCGACCGCCACGCCCCAAGCTCCGCCGCCAGGCTTCCGGCCGATAGTCTGTACATTTCCACCGAGGCTTAAAACAGCGCTTTGTATCCCATTTTGTTTCAGCGTATCCGCTATTTTCTGTGATGCATAGCCTTTCGCAATCCCGCCCAAATCAATCGACATATGCTGTTCCAGACCGACGGTGCCTTCATTGAAATCGAGTGAAAGCTTTCTATAATCCACATAGGGGAGCAGCGCTTGAAGCGTTTGGCCGTCAGGAATATGGCGCTCACCAGTTGTAAAGCCCCATGCTTTCACAACAGGATATACGGTAACGTCGAAAATTCCGCCGGTTTGCTTTGATACCATCTGCGCCTTAGATAAAATTTCCATTACCTCCGCGGATACAGGGGTCTTTGTTCCGGCATTCTTATTGATTTTCGCAATATCGCTTTCATCCTTTGTAACGGATAGCAAATTTTCAAGCCGTACAAGCTCTTCGTTCGCTTTTGCAACGGCCTGCTGCGCGTTTTTCCCGTACACGGTAATATCGACGACCGTATCCATACCAAACAGCTTTTGCGTTACCGCCTCATTCTGTCCGCGTCCGGGGCTGCACGAATTCAAGAAAAACAGCAGCGAACAAAGCACAACAATTCCCAGTTTTTTCATTGCCGCCTCCCGCAATCGGTTTTTACCTGTCCAGTGTAGCACAAAACGCCTTATGCGGCAACAAAAAAGGACGCGGGCCCTGCTTTCGCAGAGCCCGCGCACCGGAAATAATTCCATGAGGATTTGATGAATCTATTGAAGATAAATTTTATGCGGCTGAATTATCGGGAAAACGGTCGATTGTTTTCGCAATGTATTTCTGCGACAGGATGACATCCTGCATATTAATTTCGCCGTCGCAGTTTACGTCGGCCGCATCATATGCATCGCCTTCCAAAATTTCAATACGCGCCATATCCTTCTGGATATTCGTCACATCGCCGATGCTGATTTTACCGTCTTGGTCGTTGTCGCCCTTTAAAACAAGCGCATTCTTTGCGGCTTGGATTCTGGCAACCAGCTTGTCGGTTTCTTCCTGCGTTGGAATACATTCAAATTCACGGTAACAGATGTGGCAGGTTTCAATATATCTCTCATAGGAATTCTTGGTATATTGCCAAGATACTTCCTTAACATCATATTGTTCCTGCCAGACCGCCCGCAATACGGTATAGTCCGCGTTATTAATTTCGATTGCAGCAATTGCTTCCTGCAGCATTCTTACGGCGCCGAGCAGTTCTTCCGGTACCGGCGGTCGAGTGGAAAGCCGAGAGATATAGTCTCTCACTTCTCCCATTCTAGTATAAGATTCCGCGGTAATATCATTTGGAAGCGGAAGCCCACGAAAAATATCATGCTCTATATAGGTTTGCGCCATCGAAAGATTTCGATTCAGGCTTAGAGCCTGCTCTTCTTCACAGCTTAACGTACCTTCCAGGGCAAGATATGCAGAGCGCAGGCTTTCCGTCGCCTCGTCTATCTGCTGCTGGGTTGCTTCCTTACTGTTTTCACGAATATCCCAAGCGGTTTTGCGAGCTTCAAGAAAGGCGGAATATGCGGGCGCCGTTTCGTCGCAGTAATCCAATATCCATGGCGTAATATTATCGATATCCCACACAATTTCATTTAATGCTCTTGTATCTACTATATGAGGTGCAGGGTCGCCGCCCTGGGCGGATACCGTGATACTGAAGGAAGAAATCAGAAGCATCACGACCAGGCAGACGCCTGCCACCCCTTTTAGATTTCTTTTAATATTCATCTAAAATCACCTCTTGATCAGTCGATTCAATTCGATACGTGCCATCTTTATTGACCACGAGCCTCTCGCCCGAGTGTAAAGCGATACCGTCTGCCCCCGGCCCGGGGAGCTGGTTGGTCACGTCTGTAAACATGACGCGTATGTTATCCATATCGGTTATGGTGTATTGGTACCACCACAGCCCTATGTTTGTCATACTTGTTCCCGGCCAGCCGGTAAGGTCGGTGTAGCTCGCCTTTGAATAATAGTAGATTTTGATGTCCTTCCACCAGCTCGTTTGCCTGCGGAAATACACTTCGATTGGTTTTTTCGGCCTTGCGAACACGTGGTTATCCTTGACGGTGACAAGCCCCGCGGCCTTGAGCGTCGCTGTCTGATGGCCGTTTCCGTCGCTGATAATGATGCTGCTGGCTGTTAAATCCGAATCTATAAATTCGTAAATTCCGTCTTCATTGCAGGCCATTGCAAGCTTAGAAGAGGAACGGTCGAGCAATTGGATATAAACATTGCTTCCCCAGGAGCTGGGCTTGCGGAACTGTACGTTAAGCGGCGTATCGTCCTCATAGAAAGCTTCCCGGTCCTGATAGATAAAATTCTGCCCCGATTTTACTTCATAGCCAGGCTGGAGCAATGCCGGTTCCTGGCGGGACGTGCCGTCGGTAAAGAGCAGGCGGGCGTCGTCCATGTCGGTTATGGTGTAGCTGAACCAGCCGCCGCCGTCATTCTGCATGGCATAACCAGGCCAGGCCTTCAGCTCCACTTCATCCTCGTTATTACTATAATAGTAAACTTTGACGGTATCGTTCCAATTTACTGGCTTTTTGAACGAAATTTTTATTGGATAAGCTGCTCTTTTGACAATTCGGTTTTCTGCAAAGGTTACCTTTCCGCTTGCGTCAGCCTGTGCGCTCACATGTCCAGAGCCGTCCGAAATGGAAAACGTCGCCCTTGTAAAGCCGTTTGCGGTGTAACCGAACACGCCGTTACCCAAATTGGTCATCGCAAAGCTTCCGGCCTTCATTTTTTCTACATTCCAGAGCTTAATCGTGATATTATTATCCCAGCCCGACGGCTTATAGAACTTGATGTCAAGCGCCTCGCTGTCCTGTGTGGGAACGGGGTTTGTATAGCCGTTAATACAGAAATTGTACTTCGTGCCATAGCCGGTGAAGGTCCAGTCCTCCCACGTTGCGCCGCCGTCCGCCGAATAAAAGCTCGTTCCAGGCGTGTAGGGGCGGTAGGTCCAGTTTTGCGGATCGCCTTGGCATTTCACTTCCTTTTGTTCTACTGGCAAATAGAAGTTGCTGTCATCGCCGGAGCATTCGGAAATCAGCTCAACCGCGACCACGTATTTACCGTTTGAATTTGCAAGCGAAACCGGGGCGTTTAGCGTTACCGTCGTGTAGCCCGGTGTTTTGATGGTGCCGCTGTAGGCTTCGATAAGGCCTGTGTTTGACAGCGTGCCGTCCAGTGGGTTTACATATATCTTTATTTGGGTATTTTCATAGAAGGTGTAGACGCCGACCGCCTCGAGCTGCTGCGCGGCGCCATCCGTTACGTCATAAACGTTTGCATAGAGTGCAGGCTGTTCCTTTCCGACTCGATAGACTACCGGAGACTTCATCGAGTGGCTGTAAATATTATCATAACGCTTTACCGAAGACATATCGGAAACCGTCTTCAAAGCGCCGGTGCTTACAAAATAGTCCTCATAGGAGAGGTAAAAGTAACTGACATCCTCGCTCATGCCGTTGTCCTTTACAATAAATGCGCCGTCGTTTTCCGGCTTCAGCACGAAATTGCTTTTGCTGAACGTATCATCCCAGCCGACGATGCAGACAGAATGCCCGGCGTTTATTATATCCGTGGTAAGCGGCGCGTAGGTGCACTTTGGCGTTTGCGATTCCGAAGTGGAATGGTCGTGGTAAGGGTTGATACCGAGCACGCACCCGCCCGTTTCTTTGACGAGCCGCTTGATTTCCTTAATCCTGTTCTGGGTAATCTGAGGAGTTACAACTAAACGGTCAATCTGCCGTTCATATATATAGCCGTACATATATGCGGAGGGCTCCGTATGGAAAATAGAGTCGTCCTCCAGCGTCACGGTGGATTTTGGCGTATAAGGGAACTCACTTTCAAGGATTGCTCCCCTGAGTACCGCGGAATAGAAGGTATCCTCTTCCCGGGCGCCCATATTGGCGTCGACACCAATCGGCCTGTATTCAGGCGCGTATGGGTTCATTACATCGTCTCCAAACGCGTTGGAGCCAAGCATATAATCAAAATAATTTTCAGACAAATCGTAGGTTTTATCAAGCTTGTTCGGCTTGATTGCAAAGGATTCCATACTGGCAAGCGCGCTGAAAATACCGCAGTTAGCCCTCCACCCCTGATACTTTACGGGAGTTACCAGGCCCAACGTGCGCGGGTCGTAGACCGCTTCAAATGTTTCTTGTGAAGTACCGGAAAGGTACTGGCTGCTCGTTACCGCGGCAGAATCCAAGGGAGGAGTGCTGTCGGGGATTACATCGCCGTATTTCTCTGTATCCCCCCGCTCGGCGGCAGACAGATAGTCAAGATAGGCGCTGCTGTAAACAATGCCGTCCCGTACATCCCTGTCCGGTATAGTGATGTTGTCCGACTGACCTGTGCCGGCCTGTGCGGCCGCGCTGAAGGAAGACATGAGGACCGTGGACGAAAGGATTAAAGTAAGCCCTGCGCGTAGATACCGTTTTTTCATGTTTACACCCCGTTTTTTAAAGTGGATATGGTTTCGAGTAACTTAATCCATGCCATATGTATATTCACTCATTTTGCAAAAGATTCATCATCTTTTACAATTGTTTTTGAATGTAATACCATATTTCTGGATTACCTGTAACAGAAATCTTACTCTATCTCCACTTTAACCAGGTGAAACTTCATCCTTTTCCTATCCCGTTAAGCACTGAAAGTACAAATTGTATGATTAAACAATTTGCAACTCTCTTACAACATTATTATCTATTTTTATAAGTATAATGTCAATATTTAATTTGACGGTATTCTAAGTTTGTAAAACTTTAAGTATGTATAAAATAAACGAATTTTCGGTATTATGCACAGACGAATTCTGTTTGATTTTTTATGAATGTGTGCATTTTTCACACGACTTCATAAAATAAAACGGTGCGTTTTTGTTTAAGATAACAAAACGCACCGCGGCAATTCTTTGATTCTGTTGTGAAAAATCGACAAAACTTATTCTTTTTTGACTTATTCCGACAAAGCCTTGAAACGATTTTATCAGACCGGATGAACCTTATTCTCCATATCGACATGCCTGCTGTCAATACCCGCCTTTTTGTCGCGGCGTTTCTTAAAGAAATCAAGCGCGACTTTCGGGAACTGCGCATAAGACAGAACGTCCTCCTCCTGCTCAATCCATTCTGGAATTTCGGCGCGCAGCTTTTCAAGCTCCGGCTCGAGTAAATCAGCGGGACGGCAGGTTACAGGCTTTTCATCGCCGATAATCCTCTTCCTGAATTCCGATTTAACCGGCATCGGTGTGGAACCGTATTTTCCGGCAACCAAATCCTTGAATTCGTTGGTGCACATCTTGTAGCGCTCGCCGGTAATGACGTTGAACACCGCCTGCGTACCGACAATCTGCGAGGTCGGCGTAACGAGCGGCGGATAACCGGCATCTTCCCTGACGCGCGGAACCTCCTTAAGAACCTCGGTCAGCTGGTCTTCCTTCCCCGCCTGCTTAAGCTGTGACAGCAGGTTTGAAAGCATACCGCCGGGTACCTGGTAAATCAGCGCGTTTGCGTCAACCGCGAGCATTTTCGGGTCGAGCAGGCCGTTGTCGAGGTATTTCTGGCGCAGGGTCATAAAGTAATCCCTGATTTCATTCAGGAGAACCAGGTCGAGGCCGGTATCGTACTCGGTGCCCTTAAGCGCGGCGACCATCGATTCAGTCGGCGCATGTGAGGTGCCGAGAGCAAGCGGCGACATTGCCGTATCTATAATATCGGCGCCCGCCTCAATGCCTTTGAGCAGGCACATGGAGGCAAGGCCGGACGTATAGTGCGTGTGAAGCTGGATAGGCAGGTCGACCTGCGCCTTGATAGCGCCCACGAGCTTTCTCGTCTCGTACGGGGTCAGAAGCGCCGCCATATCCTTAATGCAAATGGAATCGGCTCCCGCGTCCGCAATGCGCTTTGCGTAATCCACATAATAAAGTGTATTGAAAACAGGGCCTGTCGTATAAGAAATGGCAACCTGCGCGTGCGCGCCTTCCTTTTTCGCCGCCTTGATTGCGGTTTTTAAATTCTTAATATCGTTGAGCGCGTCAAAAATCCGGATAATATCGATGCCGTTCGCAACAGAGCGCTGTACAAAATATTCCAGAACGTCGTCCGCGTAATGGCGGTATCCAAGCATATTCTGTCCGCGGAACAGCATTTGCAGCTTGGTGTTCGGGCAGTGCTTGCGTATCGTGCGCAGGCGGTCCCACGGGTCTTCGTTTAAAAAGCGCAGGCAGGAGTCAAACGTCGCGCCTCCCCAGCATTCGAGGGAATGAAATCCGACCTTGTCGAGCTTGTCCAGAATGGGCAGCATTTCTTCCGTCGACATCCTGGTGGCAATCAGCGATTGGTGCGCATCGCGCAGGACTGTCTCGGTTATGAGAATTTTCTTAGCCATATGTGTAATCCAATCCTTTCCGGTATAAAGTGAAAGCCCAGTCGGTTATTTCAGTGTAATAAGCACAGTACCGGCTTCTATGCTCTCGCCCTTGCTTACGTTCACGCCCGCGACAACGCCGGCTCTGGGCGCCATAATTTCATTTTCCATTTTCATTGCTTCAAAAACAAGGAGCACGTCGCCTTCCGCGACATTCTGCCCGGGCGCCACATTGATAGAAACCACGGTACCGGGCATCGGCGCCTTGACAGGCTCGCCGCCAGACGGCGCTGCCGGTGCGGGAGCCGCCGCTTTCGCGGGAACGGGGGCTGCCGCAGGGGCGGAAGCCTGCGCGGGCGCGGAAGAAGCGCCGGCTTCTTCAACCTGTACGTCGTAAGCCGTTCCGTTTACGGTAATCTTCAAATTTTTCATCATGTATCATTCCTTTTAACAGATTAATTTATAATAAAACAGATAACAAATGACAGGTTTAGATTGTGCCGTGCTTCTTGGGAAGTGTCGTCACACGCTTGCCAGCGAGCATATCGAGCGCCGCGAAGAGGCTTTGGCGAGTCTCCTCCGGGTTGATAACATTTTCAACATAGCCCTGGGCCGCGGCCTGGAATACGCTGCATTGTGTATTTTTATATTCCTCGACGAGCGCTTCCCGCTCTTTTGCGGGAACATTCATTTTATCCTCCCATACAATGGAAGCGCCGGTGATGGGAGCAAGCGCGGAAACGGAAGCGTCCGTCCACGCGAGCGTCAGGTCGGTGTTTGCGCCGGTTCCGGCGACCGCCATATAAAACGCGCCGTAAGCTTCACCCGTGATGACCGTCGCCTTGATTGTCGTAGCGTCCGTATAAGCCGCAGTAAGCTTCGCGGCGTCCTTTACGCTTTCAAAGCCCTCGCAGTCCGCAAAGGTAATGACAGGAAGCGCAAACGCGTCGCAGAAGCGCACAAAACGCGCCGCCTTTTCGCAGGCCTCGCCGCTCATGGTACCGCCGTTTGTTACAATTACACCAACGCTGCTGCCGTAAAGCCTTGCAAACGCCGTAACGACGCCCTGTCCATACTCCTTCTGAAGCTCAAAAAGGCTGTCGCTGTCGAAAACGGACTGCATGACGTCACCTGAATGCGCGTCAGCCGCGTCAAACGCGTCGGCAATCGGCGCGACGCTCAAATTATTGGCGGGCAGGTACGCAAGCAGCCCTTTCGCCTGGGCAATTGCGTCTGCCGTATTCTTCGCAGTAATATGGCTGATGCCCTGTCTCGCGTTTTCCTTGACGGAAACGGCCTGTCCGTCTGTATTGAGGGAAAGCTCCGCTTTTTCGGTGAGGATTACAAAATCCGCGCTCGCAGCGCAAAGCGCCGCGGTGCCAAGGCAGGGGCCGAGCACTACGGAAATCTGCGGAACGACGCCTGACAGCGTACCGATGCTGTTTAAAATACGCCCGAAAGAAGAGAGCATGTCTGCGCCCTGCTTGAGGCGGGCACCGACCGAATCATAAAACCCAACGATGGGCGTCCCTGTTTTTTCCGCCATATCGTAAAGCTTTTTAATCTTTGCGGCCTGCGCCTTCGACATTGCGCCTCCGGCGATGTCGCTGTTCTGAGCAAACGCGAATACGGGGCAGCCGTTTGCCGTTCCGTATGCGGCGATTCCCTCCGTAAACCCATTCTCGGATACCGTAAGGGCGTCCACCTCAGAAAATTGGCCCTCGTCAAAAAAAGCCTCCAGTGTTTTATAAGCCGCTGTTTGTGAAAGTTCAGCCTTTGCATTTGCAAGCATCTGCTGTTTGTCTGCTTTATTCATCCGTAATCCTCCGTTCATCCTGCCAAAAATAGAAAACTATACGATTTTATTATAAATAAATCGGACGGGAACTACAAGCAAAATCACGTTCCGCCGCAATTTTCGCACTTTTTGAACAATACTTCGAGCGCAAGCCGATAATTCTGGTCAAATTGCTTAAAACCAAAGTGCTGAAGCAGCGGCAGGGCTGGAATGCGCGCGCATTCCAGAACCGGAAGCAGCCTGTTGTACGCATAGTTTCCCGCCGCACGGACAAGATATTCCGCAATTTCCATGTCTTCCCCTGTCGGCCGGCCGTAATCGGCGCAGTCCGTTAATTCAAACACATGCAGGAACAGCCTGTCCGGTTTTTGCTCCACGTAGACAAAACCAAGCGTTTTCCCCTGCTCTTGGGCAGCTAAAAGCCTGCCCGTCCGCGCAGGTACGGACAGCTGGAATTGTTTCAGGACAGCCTGTACAACGCCGGGGTCGTCCAGCGGTTTCACGCATAGCATCTGTATTCCGCCCTTTCCTATATATACTACCGGTCTATTGTCGTATTCGGCGCTGCGGTCAGGCGCTTTACCTCGTCCTGTGTCAGCTCCCGCCATTTGCCCTGCGGGAGCATGCCGAGCTTGACCTGGCCGATAGCCGTGCGCTTCAGGCGCGGAACGGTAAGGCCCAGCTGCTCGCACATTTTCCTGATTTGGCGGTTCCTGCCTTCGCGCAGGACAATCTCAAGCACACAGCGCCCTTCTTTTTTCGTTATCACGTGCACCTCGCAGGGGGCGGTTTTCCTGCCGTCTATCACCATGCCGGAGCACATCTGCGTGACCTGTTCCTCGGTGATTTCAGGGCGGACCGTTACGCGGTATACCTTATAGACGTGTTTTGCGGGGTGCGTCACCTTATTGGCAAATTCCCCGTCGTTCGTCATCAGCAGCAGGCCCTCGGATTCCCTGTCGAGCCGCCCCACCGGATAAATCCGCGCGGGGACGTCCTTTACAAGCTCCGCCACGCATTTCCGGCCCATTTCGTCGCTCATGGTCGTCACATAGCCGCGCGGCTTGTGCAGCATGATGTAATAATGCTTGTTTTTGCTGCGTCCCGATACCTTCCTGCCCTTGACGAGCACCTTGTCGTTCATCGGGTCGACCTTATCGCCGATATGCGCGACCCTGCCGTTTACCTTGACGCTGCCCTCTTCTATAAGCTGTTCCGATTTCCGTCTGGAGGCGACGCCGCAGTCGGCAAGCATCTTCTGTAAACGGACGAGTTTTTTCTCTGCCATTGTGTCACCATTTTTCCTTATCTTTTCTTGGTTCTTTATATACAAGCCCTAACCGCCGAACAGGTTTGCGAAAAAGTCCGCAATCGACGCAAAAAAGCCTTTCTTTTCTTCCTTGAGCGGGTAGTCGCCGTCGGACACCAGGTCGTTCATCGCGACCGTCTTGCCATCGAGCGTATATATGACCTTGCCGAGCACCTGCCCCGCCTCCACCGGCGCATAAACAAACGGCGGAAGGGACACCTCCCGCTTGATTTTATCCTTGTCTTCGTTTTTCACGACGACGCCCGCCGTCGTATATGCGCTGACGCTGATTTGGTCCTTGCCGCCGCCTGTCAGCGGCAGCTTGATATGGTAAGCCGTATCGTCGAACGAAACGCGCGTAAGCTGGGAAAAACCATAATTGTAAAGGTTCATGTGGTCGTTCCAATCGTCCGGCGCGTGCAGCGTAACCGCTATGAGCTTAACGCCGTCTTTTTCAGCGCTCGTGACAAGGCACCTGCCGGCTGTCTTTGTAAAGCCGGTTTTGCCGCCTGTACAGTACTCGTAGAGCGATAAAAGCCGGTTGTGGTTTCCGTACGTATAGGACTGGTCCTCCGGCTTGATGAAGCTTACCTTCATGCTTTTTTGGGAGCTGATTTTGGCAAATGTATCGTTCTGGTTCGCACAGTCAAGAAGCAGCGCCATGTCGTGCGCGGTCGAATAATGCTCCTCGTCGTCGAGCCCCGAGGGCGTGACGAAATGTGTGTTGTTCATCCCAATTTGCCTGGCGCGCATATTCATCAGGTCCGCGAATTTTTCATATGTCCCGCCGACCGTGAGCGCCGCCGCGTTCGCCGCGTCGTTGCCCGACACCATCATCATGCCGGCGGCAAGGTCGGAAAGCTTTATCTGGTCGCCCGCCTTTAAGTACATGGACGAGCCCTCGGCGTACATCTCTTTTGTGACCGTTACCGTTTTGTTCGCGGCAGCAGCCGACTCCAGCGCAAGCAGCGACGTCATGATTTTGGTCGTGCTTGCCATCGGCAGCCTTTCACTGGCATTTTTTTCGTATAAAAACTCACCGCTGTTTACGCAGAACAGCGCGGCTGCTCTTGCGGAAACGCCGGGTGCGGCCTCTTCCGCAAAAGCAGGCCTGCATGAAAAAGCCGTCAAAAAGAAAGCGGCAAGGCATAGTACTGCTGTAGCTCTTCTGTTCTTACGCAAGGGCAATCTCTCCCAAAAAGAATTGATTGGGCGCAAAACGCCTAACAGCAATAAATATGCCTGTACCCTTATGGATTATGCCTCAGACCTCGGGGTCGTCGAGCTTGATTTCCGCTTCTTTTTCCTCTTTTTTGCCGTCCTTGTCTTTTTTGAACAGGCCGGAAATCTTATCGATTAATTCCGGCACGAGCGAAACGACGCGGTCGGCCGTGCCGTCGTAATGCTCAATGTTTAAAAGCTCGACCTTTCCGTCGTGTACGGCAAGGAAGGCAATCGGGTTAATCGATACGCCTGCGCCGCTGCCGCCGCCGAAGATTTCCTTATTCGGCGCGTTTTTGGACGGGATATCGGAACCGCCGGACGCAAAGCCGTAGCTTACCTTGGAGATGGGGATAATCGTCGTGCCGTCCGAAGTAGAAATCGGCTCGCCGATAATCGTATTGACGTCCACCATTTCCTTGATTTTCTGCATGGTTACGTTCATAAGCCCTTCAATGGGATGATCGCTCATACAAAACACCGCCTTTACCTTTAATGTAATTTATATTTCAATCCGTACCGTCCCTGCGGACGGCGGCTTAATGAAACAGCCGGAATAAATATTTATAGTATTCCCTTCCGTTTTGCTTTTATGATTTGCCTGACCGCCGTATAAACGGCTTTCCCCGCGGAGCAGACTACAAACAATGCCGGCGCCCTCAAGCGGAGCCTGCATTGGATGCGGGTTTCTTTCCCGTCGTAGTCGGGCCTGATGTCAACGTCAAGCTTTTTGTAACGCCTGATGGAAGACGTAATAATCCCGACTGCCGGATATACCGCAGTACATACATAGCCGTAATTCACTGCGCAGTCCGCCGCGTCCTCCCCGCACACTGCTATTTGGAGGGCCAGCTCAGAAAGCGTCGCGTGGTGAAAAATCGCCTTAAGCGCACCGCCTACGGCACGGGCCAGCTCTTCCAGGATATCAAGAAACCCGGAGAGCCCTTCTTCCTTTATAATGTCCCAAATCGAGTTTTTTTCTTCCGATAGCTCTTCTTTTTCTTTTTTCGGAGCAGTTTTTTTCTTTTTTTTCGCTTCTTCTTCCTTACGCGGCGCTATCTGGTAACGAAAAAACAGGTAACGCAGCTCGGCAAAAAGCTCCGTTTGATAGCTTGCTTTCAAGGTTACAGGAAGGAAAAGCAAAACAGCAAGGACAAGCAGCACCAAAAGTACGATAAGCAGCGCCGTCATTTCATTGCCCTCCCGTCCGTTTTACGTATTACTGGATGATATCAGGCGGGCTGCGTTTCTTTTTCCTCCGCCTGTATTTCGGTTTCTCCGTTTTCGTCCTGCGCCTTTTCCTTTTCAGGCAAGGGCGGAAGGTCGTCAAGCGAGCTTAATTGAAAGCACCGCAGGAAGTTTTCTGTTGTACCGTAAAGGAGCGGCCTGCCGGGCAGCTCCAGGCGGCCGCGTTCTTCTACCAGCCCCTTTGCCGTCAGGCTGCCGATTACGCCGGAGCAGTCCACGCCCCTGACCTGTTCGACAAACGCCTTTGTTACCGGCTGGTTGTAGGCGACGACCGCCAGCACCTCGAGCGCCGCCTGTGAAAGCGGCGTATTGCGCCGCAAATCCATTACCCTGCGGATATATTCGCCGTATTCCTTTTTATTGCACATCTGGTAGCTGTCGTTGAGCTTTATAATGGTAAGCCCTCTTTCAGAGGCGTTATATTCAGTTATCAGCTCTTCCGCCGCTGTCTTGACGGCTTTCAGTTCCGTTTCGAGCGCATTTGCAAGCCTGTCCGCCTCAACCGGCGCGCCGGCCGCGAACAGTACCGCCTCAATTGCCGCCTTGATTTCCTGTTTCTCCATTGGGATATTCCTTTCCAGACACCTTTATTGAATCATTTTCACATCGGCGTTTTCGCCGTCGCCCTCAATGCGTACGCGCTTGCCCTTGACAAGCTCCAGCACGGCAAGGAACGTCGCGACGAGCTCCGTTTTTTCGCTCCCGTTCGGAAAAAGCGCCTTAAAGCGCACGACCGCCCCTTTATAGAGCCTGCGCATCACGTAAATAATGCGGGAATTGACCGAAACGATTTTACGCGATACGATACCGGAAAACGCATCGGCAGGAGGCGGCAGCCGCTTCTTTCCCCTGCCCGCCGCTGAAAGGTATGCCCGCGCAATGTCGGCGCTCTCATGAACGCGCGTGTAGGTCATATCATATTCTATCTCCGCCGGGGCGGAAGCGTATAAATCATAGGTTACGATTTGCCCGAGCTGCGCCGCCACTTTTCTGCATTCCTGGTATTCGAGCAATTGGCCTGTCAGCTCTTTTTTCAGCTCCTCGGCCTCCTCGTGCTTTGGCAGGAGCATGACTGATTTGATGTAAACGAGCCTGGAGGCCATTTCCAGAAATTCGCTTTCGATGTCCATGTCGTTTTCCTGCATGGCGTTTATCTGCTCCAGGTACTGCTCGAGCAGCTCAGAAATCTGGATATCGTATATATTGAGCTTATTCTTCGCTATCAGGGAGAGCAGCAGGTCGAGCGGCCCTTCAAACGAGGTCAGCTTATACTGTAGCACATAGGGTTCCTGCTGCATGGGTACGCCCCTCCTCCTTTCAATTCACTCCGTCCTTAAACAAAAAGAAGGAACGGCAGGCGCGTCAGCCACATTACGAAGCTTTGCAGCGCGCTTGACAGGAAGTTGAGCGGGCCTGTCAGGAACCCGATAAACAGCAGCAGGTAGATTGCCAGGAAGAAAAAGCGCTCATACTGGTAAATTTTATAAACTATATGGTCCGGCAAAAACGCGAACAGGATTTTTGAACCGTCGAGCGGCGGGATAGGGATGAGGTTAAACACCGCGAGAAATATATTAATGCCGATATAATAGTTTAAAAACAGCGCGATATAATAAAGAATCCCGCCCGTTATGAGCATGGCATTCCCGAACACAAAAATTGCGTTTAAAATAAGGCCTCCGGCAATCGCGGCAATGATGTTCGCAAGCGGGCCGCACAGCGCGACAATCGCCATATCTGTTTTCGGGCGCTTGAAATTGCGCGAGTTAACCGGCACGGGCTTCGCCCAGCCAAAGCCAAACAGAACCAGGCACAGCGCGCCGAACGGGTCGATATGGGCAAGCGGGTTGAATTTGAGCCTGCCGCTGTATTTGGCCGTTTTATCGCCCAGCTTGTAGGCCGCGTACCCATGCGCCCATTCGTGAAAAGGCAGTACTAGGAAAATAATAAGTAGGCTGGCTAGAATTCCCATCAGGGCAGAAGTAAAACTAAGTTGGCCGCTTATTAAATCTATCAGCATAATAAATCCTCCGTAAAAAAGACGCTACTTTCCATTAAAATATTTAGCTTTTATTATACAGCAGGCTGTTTAAAAATACAAGGGATAAACGGCGAATAAACGCCCGTAAAAAACAAAAAGGAGCCTTTCGGCTCCTAAGTGTCAAACAATTTATCAGACTGCTCTGGTTACCTTACCGGAACGCAGGCAGCGGGTGCAAGCGTGAATACGCTTCGGCGAGCCGTCAACGATCGCTCTTACGCGCTGAACGTTCGGCTTCCATGTCCTGTTGGAACGTCTGTGAGAGTGGGATACTCTGATACCGAAAGCAACATCCTTGCCGCAGATATCACATTTTGCCATGTGTCTGCACCTCCTTATTCCATGCTTTTGAAATTACAACACTAGTTATCTTATCAGATGTTTTTCCAAAATGCAAGATATTTTTTCAGAATTTCTTATTTTTTAAAATCAGCCGTGCAGGAAAGAGGGCTGGCGCGGGCTTTCACCCGCAGCTGCAAAGCCTTTCAACACGGGTTTTGCCATATTCGGAATTTAATTTCCGGCTTTTTATCATACAGGATTTAAGCGGGAAAAGCAACCGGGTTCCTTTTATTTCCGAATATATACCGGAAATAAAAGGCTTTCATGCTCTTGCATTTTGATTCAGGTTATAGTATAATAATTCCCGTCACCGGATTAGGCGGCAAGAAGAGCAAGCCAGAAAATGATTCGTTTATATATGTGGGCGGCAGGCCCTGTGCGATTGGGACCCGTGAACCATGTCAGGCGGGGAACCGAGCAGCATTAAGCGGTATGCCCGATGCGATGCAGTCAGTCTGCCGTTCTCATATACAAACGGGTTTTCCGTCTGTCTTGCTCTTTTTTATGTGGGATAATTTTAAAGCGAAGGGCGTGTGAAAAGATGTATCAGGTACTGTACAGGAAATGGCGGCCGCGGTTTTTCAGCGACGTTGCGGGGCAGCCGCAGGTGACCGTTACGCTCCAAAACGAGCTGAAGGCGGGCAGGATTAACCACGCCTATCTTTTCACCGGCTCTCGCGGAACGGGCAAAACGACCTGCGCAAAAATCCTTGCGAAGGCCGTCAACTGCCTGAACCCGCAAAACGGCGACCCATGCGGCGAATGCGAAAACTGCAAAGGGCTCGAAAACGGCGAGATTATGGACGTCGTCGAAATCGACGCCGCGAGCAACAACGGCGTGGAAAACATCCGCAGCCTCATTGAAGAATCCGCCTTTACCCCGACGCGCGCAAAATACCGCGTTTATATCATAGACGAGGTGCATATGCTCTCCATCGGCGCGTTCAACGCGCTGCTGAAAACGCTGGAGGAGCCGCCCGCGCACGTCGTCTTTATTTTGGCGACGACCGAGGTACACAAGATTCCTGCGACAATCCTGTCGCGCTGCCAGCGCTTCGATTTCCACAGGATTCCGCCCCAGGCGACGGCGGACAGGCTCCGGTATGTTTCGGAGCAGGAGGGCGCAGAACTTGAAAACGACGCGGCGCTGTTGATTGCCGCGCTCTCAGACGGTGCGCTGCGCGACGCGCTTTCCCTTTTGGACCGCTGCATTGGCACAGACAAGCACATTACCTCCGCGCTTGTGCGGCAGGTCGCCGGGCTTGCCGGGCGGGAATACCTCTTTTCACTTGCCGGCGCCGTGATTAAGCGCGACTGCGCGCTTGCGCTCGGCACAATCGATACCTTATACAAAGAAGCCAAGGACATGGCGCGGTTAAGCGAGGAGCTTACCTCCCATTTCCGCGGTTTGATGCTCATAAAAACCATGAAGGACCCACGCGGCCTGCTTGTGATGGCGGACGACGAATTTGAGCAGGCGAGCGCGCAGGCGCAGAAGCTTTCGCTTGCGGAAATCATTCGCGCGATGGATGTGCTGCAAAGCTCCTATGAAAAGATGCTCCGGGGCAACGACCGCCGCACGGAGATGGAAACGGCGATGATTAAAATCTGCTCGCCGCAGCTTGACCCGGACATGGACGCGCTGCTTGCGCGTATTGCAAGGCTTGAGCGCACAGTTAAATACGGCGTACCCGCCGCGGCGCAGGAAGCACCGGAAAAAGCAGCCGATATACCCAAGGCGGATAAGCCCGCTGCGGACAATCCGGCAAAGCAAAAACCGGCGGCTCCCTCCCCCGCGCCGCAGCTGCCGCCCGAGCCTGTAAACGAGGCCCCCCCTCCCGCGCCCATCGTAGAGCAGCCTCCGAAAAAGGAAGAGGCCGTACCCGCGCCGCCAAAGCAGGCGGCGGCGCCTCCCAATTTTGAGGAAATCCTGAAAAACGCGGAGCCGTTTGAGGATTGGGCCGAGGTCCTGCAAATCCTGAAAAAATACTCCAAAACGATTGCCGCCTCATTTGAAGGGACGCAGGCATATGTGAGCGGGGAATTCCTTTTGATAGATTCAAAAAGCGATATTCCGTTCAAGCTCCTGCGCCAGTCGGCGCAGCGCGATAAAATGCGCGTCGCGGTCAAGGAGGTTACCGGGCGGGTTTATAAGCTCGGCCCATACAGGAGAACGCAGGAGGAAGCAAAAAAGGAAGACCCGCTCCAAAGCCTCGCGGAGAAAATAAAGGAAGCGGGCGTGCCGCTTACCGAGATAACCGGGGAAGCCGACGGTGATTATGATAATTAAAATAAAGCAAGAGTAGAAGGAAAGGATGTTTTTCATGAAAGCAAGATTACCACAGGGATACAATACGGGCGGTACCCAGAACATTCAGCACCTGGCAAAGCAGGCGCAGAAGATGCAGGAGCAGATGGACGAAGCCACCGCGCAGCTTGAAGAAAAGGAATACAACGCATCTTCAGGCGGCGGCGCGGTTAACGTGACCGTAACAGGCAAGCTCGAGCTCAAGGCGGTCGATTTAAAGCCCGAGGTCGTAGACCCAGAGGACGTGGAAATGCTCTCCGACCTGATTATCGCGGCGGCAAACGAAGCGCTGCGCGCGGCCTCCGACGACAAGGCGCAGACGATGGAGAAAATTTCCGGCGGGCTTAACATTCCGGGGCTGTTCTGATTATGGCGGGATATAACGTTGCCCCGCTCGCAAGGCTAACCGAGCAGTTTGAACGGCTGCCCGGCATCGGCGCGAAAACGGCGCAGCGCCTTGCCTACCATATTTTAAAGCTTCCCAAGGCGCAGGCCGAGGAATTCGCGAACGCTATCCTCGACGCGCACGAAAAAATCCATTACTGCAAGGAATGCTGCAACCTGACCGACGGCGACCTCTGCCCCGTATGCCGCAACGAAAAGCGCGACCATACCACCATCTGCGTGGTGGAGGACCCGCGCGACGTGATTGCGCTCGAGCGCACGCAGGAGTATAACGCCGTTTACCATGTGCTGCACGGCGCGATTTCACCTCTGGGCGGCGTAGGCCCCGAGCAGCTATATATCAAGGAGCTGCTCGCGCGCATCCAGAAGGGCGGCGTGCAGGAGGTTATTATGGCGACGAACCCCACCGTCGAGGGCGAGGCGACCGCCATCTATATTTCAAAGCTCCTGAAGCCGCTCGGCGTAAGGGTCACGCGGCTTGCCTACGGCATCCCGGTCGGCGGCGATTTGGAATACGCCGACGAGGTGACGCTCGCAAGGGCGCTCGAAGGCAGGAGCGAGCTGTAAAACCGGATAATAGCAGTCCCTTCCGTTTCTTGAATTGAAGCGGGAGGGATTTTTTATTTGTTATTTTCTCATCACTTATTGTAGCTACAATAAGTATTTTTATTAAGTATATTGTGAATACATTTCAACTTTTATCCTCTTCATACGATTTTCAGCTATGATAGGTACGTAAGAAAGGAGGAAATTCCCATAGCAACGGGCTATAAAACGTAATCAGCCAAAATAAAAAACGGACGTTGCGCCCTTGAACAAAGACAGCACAACGCCCTACACCCCACACGCAGGCCGAAGCCCGCCTATGGTAAATTTATTATACCGCAGGTAAGGGGTTTCTGCAAGCGCGTATAACAAACATCAGGAGGCATTTATGCACGCTACATATGAAACGAATCAATCAAAAATCCCTTTTATCCCAGCAGATAAGGATTGCCCTGTTTTCATGCCCGGATACGAGTGGGATATGGAAATGCTCTACGCCATCGGCTTTGCGCTCAACAGCTTTGAAACCTTTTTGGTGGCGCGGGATGAAACCTACGGAGATAAGCACTGGAACATCGCGTTTAATGAATTCTTATTCTCCTGCCTTTATAACGCAAGCTACCATACCGACCCAAAGGCCCTGGCAAGCGGGGCACGCGAACAAATTTTGACCGGTATGGCGGAGGCCGTCGGTATTCCACGGGTTTAAGCAAACATGCATAAAGCGGGAGGCGCTTGCCTCCCGCTTTCTTAATAAACGCATTTAAAAAGCCATTCTCACCACAGCTCAGCAAGCGCCCGCGCTTCGCCGCACGCCTGCTCCATCAGCGCCTTAACGTCCGCGCCTTCGATGTCGAGCCCCTCGGCGGCAATCGAATCAAACGCTTTGATTCCGAACATATCGCATACATCCTGAAGGTATGCGATTCCGGAATCCGCCTGCCCGATTTCCCCGCCGCAGGTGAGCAGGTACAAAAGCTTGCGCGCGCGGCACAGGCCCTCAGGGCCATTCTCCGTATAGTGGAACGCAATACCGTTTACGCTCACGTTTTCAATATACACCTTTAAAAGGGCGGGGAACGATTTGTCCCAGTAAGGCGCGCCGACGATGATTTTATCCGCCTGCGCAAAACGGCGGGCATAGCAAAACAGCTCGTCGTCATAATCGCCCTTCCCTATCAGCCCGTCGCGCCGGTTGAGGCGCGGCGCCGTCATCCAGGAAAGCGCTTCGTCCTCCAGCGCAAGCTCGCTGACGCGGTCCTGCGGGTGCGCTTTTTCATAGGCTTCTATAAAAGCGCGGCAAAGCCCGAGTGTGCGGGATTCCTCTTTTTTCTGGCTGATACAGCAGTTGACAAACAAGATATCCATGTAATATGCCTCCAAATTCCTTTTGCGGTATATTATACCATATTTTTCCGCCGGAATACAAAGCTGAAAATTTTTCCTTATGATGAGGACGCGCTGCGGGAGCTTTTGAATGATGTTTGCCCATTCGGGCAATGATGCCGCACTTCGTGCGATGATGCTGCCTTCGGCAATGATGTGTCCTGCGGGACATAGGGGCAAACATCACATCATGCCGCAGCGAAGCGAAGGCACATCATTTTGCAAAGCAATCCATCATTTCGCCGTAAGGCGATACATCATGAAAAATCCATCCTGTTTGACAATCCTGCAAAAACTTATGAAAGCTGTTTATTTTTTCCAACATAGTCAATCCTATCATAGAGGTGACTTATGATGGAATCAATCTGGAGCAGGGAAACTAGCATAGAGCCGCGCAAACCGCTTTACGGCGACAAACGGGTAAATACGGTGATAATCGGCGGCGGGCTTGCGGGAATCCTGACCGCTTACCACCTGAAACAAAAGGGCATTGAGGCGATTGTTTTGGAGGCTTCCCGCATAGGAAGCGGGCAGACGAAGAATACGACAGCCAAGATTACGTCCCAGCACGGCGCCGTTTACCACAAGCTTATAAAGACCTTCGGGCAGGAAAAAGCAAAGCTGTACGCCCGCGGCAACGAGCAGGCAATCAGCGAATACCGCCGTATCGTCGAGGAGAATCAAATAAGCTGCTGCTTTGAGGAGCTGCCCGCCTGCCTGTACACGTGCCGCCGGCCCCAGCTTTTAGAGGATGAGGCGCGCGCCGCGCAGTCGCTTCAAATCAGCGCGCGGTTTACAGAGGAAACGCCGCTGCCGTTTGAGGCTGCGGGCGCGCTGTATTTTGAGCGCCAGGCACAATTCCACCCGCTTAAATTTTTGGAGGCAATCGCGCGTGAGGTCACGGTCTATGAGCAGACGCGCGTTTTAAGCGCAGAGGAAAACAGCGTCGTCACGGCGGACGGTATGGTCGTGAAGGCAGACCATATCGTCTTCGCGACGCATTATCCCTTTATAAATATGCCGGGCTATTATTTCGCGCGTATGCACCAGAAGCGCAGCTATGTGCTCGCGCTTGAAAACGCGCAGCCGCTTTCGGGGATGTTCCTCGGCATAGACGAGGACGGGCTTTCCTTCCGAAACTCCGGCGACCTTCTGCTGCTCGGGGGCGGCGGGCACCGCACAGGCGAGCACTCCGCCGGCGGCAGCTACAAAATGCTCCGGCAAAAGGCAAAGGAATTTTGGCCGGACAGCGCGGAAACCGCGCACTGGTCGGCACAGGACTGCATTCCGGCGGACGGCGTTCCGTACATCGGGCGTTACTCTTCCACCACGCCGAACTGGTATGTTGCGACCGGCTTTAATAAATGGGGCATGACGAACTCCATGCTCGCCGCACAGATTATCACAGGCCTGATTACCGGAGACGAAAGCCCCTATACGGAAATGTTCAGCCCGCAGCGCTCAGCGACCTCCCCCGGCGCAAAATCGGTGCTCGCGGAAGGTTTGCAGGCGGTCAAGGGCCTTTCAAAGGAGCTGTTCCACGTGCCGAAAACGGAAATAGACAGGCTGCCCACAGGCCACGGCGGGGTCGTTGATTGTAACGGGGAAAAGGTCGGCGTCTATAAGGACGAGCAGGGCGAAACCTTCCTCGTCCCCACGCGCTGCCCGCATCTCGGCTGCCAGCTCGAATGGAACCCCGACGAGCTCAGCTGGGACTGCCCCTGCCACGGCTCTCGCTTTGATTACAAAGGAAACCTGATTGACAATCCGGCACAGGAGGATATCGGACATGCGTAATTTTCACGGAAAATACAAAACCCATCCCTTTTTTGAGGGCTGGTATTTAAAGCACCAGGGCAACGGTACAACCATCGCGTTTATCCCTTCCTTCCACGTCTGTAAAGACAAAAAACGCTACGCGCAGATTCAGGTCGTTACGGAAAACGGCTCGCACTGCTTCCGTTTTCCGCCTGCCGCCTTTCACGCGGAGGAGAACCGGTTTTACGTACGCGTAGGCGCAAACGCCTTTTCAAGCGCCGGAATCAACGTCGATTTGCAGGGAAAGGGATTAAGCGTAAAGGGCACGCTCCAGTACGGCGCGCTCACGCCTCCCGAAACGGATATGATGGGGCCGTTTCGCCATGTCCCGATGATGCAGTGCAATCACGGTGTTCTAAGCCTGACGCACAGCCTTACAGGCACGCTTGAGATTAACGGGGAAGCTTTTGATTTCACCGGCGGTACGGGCTATATTGAAAAAGACTGGGGCTGCTCCTTTCCAAAATCGTATCTCTGGGCACAGCTCAGCTGGTTTGAAAACAGAGACTGCTGCGCGATGCTCTCTATCGCGGACATCCCGTTTGCCGGTACAAGCTTTACCGGCTGCATCGCAAGCGTATATTACGGCGGGCGGGAATACCGCCTTGCCACCTACCGCGGCGCTAAAATACTGAAATATTCCCAGAGGGAAGCTTTGATTGAACAGGGGCCGTACCGCCTGCGCGTACAGCTCATTCAGGATAGCGGCGCGCAAAAGCTGCAGGCGCCCCAGAATGGGGAAATGGCGCGCGTGATTAAAGAAAGCCCCGCGTGTACGGTACGTATTCATTTTATGGTCGGGAAAATCACGCTGTTCGACGTAACGCGCGATAACGCAAGCTTTGAATTTTGCGTGCAGGAGCTTGCGCGCCGCAGCCAGACGAACGCCGCTCCCCCTTCGCGCGCCGAAGCCTGATAAAACAACAGAAAAAGCGGCCGGAGGGCAAAAAGCGCTCCGGCCGCCGTAATAATTGTTTATGCCGCCGTTCAGGATACGGGAACAGGATATTCCTGTGTACTTCCATCCAGGCTGTTATACACTTCATAATTGACGACCAGGTTCCCGCCGTCTGACAAGGTAACGTACCTATCGAGAACTTCACAGTCGTTAAAATCCGTTTCAAGCTCCGGATGCTTTTCCATCAGCAAGGAGGTACTGTCGTTAAACGACAGGCTGCTGTCGCGGAACCTGTCGTACCTGCCGCGGTTGAACATGGAGCAGGCATAGATTTCGCCGCTTTCGCCCCTCACCCAAATAATGCACTCGTCGTCTGTTTTAAAGTCGCCGATGTACGAAGCGTACGTAATATGGTACATATTCGACTGGCAGTACATGCCCTCATATACATACTCCCGCTGGTCCTCCCCGAGTATGTCCATAAGGTACGCGTCCGCAATCCCGCGCGCGTCCAGCTCTGAAATAAACCTGCCGCCTGTTTCCTGGGAAGCGCCCGTCTTTAAAAAGCCGCAAAACAAATCCGAGTCCGCCAGGAACACATACTGAGTATCCTGGTCGTCCACAAAAACGTCGTAGGTGCCGTATTTGTCGGCCCGCTCGCTCACCGGCAGGTCGCTTTGATTCATGGTTTCCTTATATGTCAGGCTTTTGCTGTTTTTATTGAACAAAGACACCTGTTTTGTACTTTCCATTTTTTCCTGCATGACCTGTGGGCCGAAGAAGCCGCCGGCCACCCCGGCGCTCCTCCCCGAAAGGAGAAAGCCGGATAACACCACGATTGTCAGGCTTGCCGCTATGACGGCCGCCCATTTGTTTCCGGACCTTTTTTCGAGGAACCCTTTCATTTTAATTAACCTCCTCCTGATTTGTGTAGATAAAGCACACAATCATAAATTTTTTAAATATAGCCTGTAAATATAACCTGTTGGCTTAAATTGGCCAACATTTAATTATTGATATGGATGATGATTCATTTCATTAACATTATATAATTTTTATTTTATAATGTCAATGTTAATGACGATAAATAAAATAATATATTTTTTCCTGTGGTTCTGTTTTTATTTTTTGTAAATAATGCAAACGCATGAATTGAAAATAATACCGATTTCGTATAATCACCACAAATAAAAATGTGAACTACCGGCGTTTTGACGGTAGCCCTTAGATTATTTGCTTTTTATTCTACTTATTTGACAAAATCGATTTTCCGTATTTTTATCATTTTTTGATTTTCTGAAAATGATTCAGGCAAAAACCCCTATCTGCAAAGCTGCTCAGGCGAACGCACCGTTTCGGAAAATGGCAGTACAAATACGCGGATTCCGCTGGAATAAGGCGCAATCTCATATTGCTGGTAGAAGAACGCCAGGCCCTGCGGCGTACAATAAAAATTTTCATCGTTGAAATTCTCCGCGGCCAGCTCTTCATAATTTTCAAAATAGATTTCCGGCTCCTCTTCAGCCTGTTGCTTTATCGCGTTGAGCAGGCAGTCTTTATAATCAACCGGCGGCGGGAAAAATTCCCTGAGGGATACCCTCCCCCCGCCGCTGAGGTTCCACGTCTGCGCGCTGCGAAGCGTACTGCCGTGCGCGCCTCCCGTATATTCGTACCGGTCCGTGTAAAGGCTCAGGATACAGCCGTCGTTGCAGGTAACGGTAAATTCGCTGACTGCCTCAAAAGCGGGCATCGGATAATTCTCCTTTTGCGCAGCTTGGAGCTGCCCGACCGCCTGCTGATATAAATCGTTCTCCACATGCTCCCTGAACCCGCGCGCCCGGCACCGGTAAAATTTATTGATTGCCATCAGCGCCGCGTCATACCGGCAGGTCACAAATTCGGGAAACGAAATCCGATAGGTAAGAACCACCTCGCCCCTGTACGCCAATTTCTTTTCTTCTGTATGTGTCTTTACTGTAATATGGCCGTTTTGCAACAAAACCACCCCCGCTTTATAATTATGGCCGGATTTCCTTCTGTATTCCCCTTTTCAGCACGTCTGGTCCGCCCGTTTCAATACGCGCGAAGGCGGGAATTTAATCTTTCATAGTTTTTCAGTGAAAAAGCGCAGAAGGTTTTACTTGAAAACATGGCTATTTATCTGTTAAAATATAGGTATGAAGGAATCGTGCGGGCAAAACCGCAAACGGTTATAACAGGCCCCGGTACAGCGCGCGTAAGCCGGCTTTGACTGCGCGCTGCCCATATATAAAAGGAGTGAGACAAATGCATGCGGCCCACAGGGCAATCCGCACGGACGACGTCAAGGCACATTTTGAATTCTGCGCTTTGCCCGATTGCTCGTATCTATCGATGAAAGGCAAATGCGGCAGGCTGGACGTGCCGGAATGCCTTGGAAAAGCCTGCCCGTTCGTCCGCATTGCGGGCGACGGCGCACAGGATGAGGAGCGGTGGCGCAGGCGCCTTAAGAGCCTGGACGAAACAAAGCAGGCCGCAATCGCAAAAAAATACTACGGCGGCAGTATGCCATGGAACGAAGAGAAGGAGCAAAGGTGACTTATATGTTTTCTATCAACGACACGGTCATGTACGGGAACTCAGGCGTATGTACAATCGTAGACATCCGGCCGGAAAAGCTGGCGGGCAAAAAAATGACGTATTATATTTTAAAGCCCGCTGAAAACGAGAATATGACGATATACTGTCCGGTGGACAGCGATAAAATCAGGATGCGCAAGCTGCTCACCCTGGAGGAGGTCAATCGCTTAATCAGCATTATGCCGGACACCACAGTCGAATGGATTGAGGACGACCAACGGCGCAAGGAAGCGTTTACCGCGGTTGTCAAGAGCGGCGACCACCGGGATTTGGTCAAGATGATAAAAACGCTCTATTTCAAGCGCGAGGAAAAACTAAGCGAAGGGAAGAAATTCCACGCCGCCGATGAAAAAATCATGAAGGACGCGGAGGATATGCTGTACGGCGAATTTTCAAGCGTGCTGCAAATCCGGCGCGAGGAGGTCATCCCGTTTATTATGGGAAAGCTGGAGAACGCGGGTGATTTTATTGCCCAGCCGGGCTGAAGCGGCGCAGCCGGGTGAACGCCCCCTGTACCCGCAGCGTTCCACGCTTCGGACGGCAGGCCCCCGAAGCGCTTTTGAGGAAGCCGCCGCAGAAGGCGTGCCGCGCAGGGCGGGCCAAAAGCATCGAGGCGTGCCGCGTCCGCCAGAACGGCGTTTCTAAAAAAGACGTGACGCTGGCCCATAGGGAAGCCGGCGAAAGGGCAGGCTGTCCTGCGGGCGGGCCGCGCAGGCACTGGCGTCCGTGGGAAGCGGGAACGGCGTGTTCATCTTGCGCTTTCCCGAGGCTGGCATGTAACAGCTGATAAGCAGGCGAAACGAAGGCAGGGGCTTTCGCTTTGCCTGTTTTTTGATTGGGTGGATATATTTCCCATACCAAAACAGCGGCTTCCCCCGCGTTATTACCGAAATTAAGCTTTTCTTGTCTTGCTATCATGAAACGCAGTTGGTATAATGTAATATGTATGGCATAGACAAAATCCGTCCTGCGGCTTTCGCAGGCAAAGGAGAAACGGGATGAATCGGGACACTTTACTGATTGTAGACGATATGGAAATCAACCGCGCGGTTCTGCGTTCTTTGTTCGAGGAGCAGTACGATATTATTGAAGCGGAAAACGGCGAGCAGGCCCTTGCCCTATTAAGAAAGCACCACGGCTCGCTCGCGGCGGTGCTTCTCGATTTGGTCATGCCTGTAAAGGACGGCTACCAGGTGATGGCGGAAATGGCGAAAAGCAGGCGCCTTTCAAAGGTTCCCGTCATTGTGATAACCTCTGAGGATTCATCGGAGAACGAGGTGCGCGCGTTCGATTTGGGCGCTTCGGACATTATTATGAAGCCGTTCGAGCCGCATGTGGTAAAGCGGCGCGTGCAGAACGCGGCGGAGCTCAACCGCCACAGGCTGCATCTGGAGGAAATGGTTGAGGAGCAGGCGCGCAAGCTGCGTGAATCGCGCGAAATCCTGATGGACGCGCTTTCCTCTGTAATCGAGCACCGCAGCGTCGAAACCGGGCAGCATGTTTTGCGCATCCGTATGTTTACGAAGGTGCTTCTTGAGGATGTCATGAAGCATTACCCCGAGTACGAATTGAACGAGCGGGTGATTACCATCATCGCGAGCGCCGCCGCGCTGCACGATATTGGGAAAATATCGATTCCGGACGCAATCCTCAACAAGCCCGGGCGGCTTACAAAAGAGGAGTTCGACCTTATGAAGACGCATACGGAGCAGGGCTGTGAGATTTTATCCGGCCTTGACCGCATGGACGACAAGGAATACCTGCGGTACGCGTTTTTGATTTGCCGCCACCACCATGAGCGCTGGGACGGCAGCGGCTACCCCGACGGCCTGAAGGGCGACGGTATTCCCATCTGCGCGCAGGCCGTAGGCATCGCGGACGCTTACGACGCGCTCACCACCGACCGTGTTTACAAAAAAGCGATTGCGCCCGACGAAGCGTTCGACATGATTCTCCACGGGGAATGCGGCGCTTTCTCCCCCAAGCTGCTGGAATGCTTTGCGCATGTCCGCGCGCGGTTTTCGGAGCTTTCAAAAAAATACGCGGACGGCCATTCCCCTAAGGCGGATTCCAGGCATTTGAACATTACATCATAAATTACGGCAGGCGTATCCGGTATCCGGCACGCTTCCCGGAAGAACGAAGCCCATCGATTTATAAGCCGCCCAGGACAGGGCGGCTTTCTTTTTGGGCGGATATACAAAAATCTCCCCTGTACGCGGTTATTTCGCGTACAGGGGAGATTTATTTTCACATAGAAAGCCGTTATCCGTTCTTTGACTTAAACGCGCCCGCCATTTCTACCATGATGTCAATCTGCCTTTGGGACAGCCCTTCCACAGATATTTTCCTGATATTATCCAGCCCGAGCAGGTAATCGCTCGTCGTGTCCAGGATAACGCACAATTCGTATATGACCTCGGCGGAAGGAATCGTCATTCCCTTTTCATACGCGGAAATGCTCGACCTCGACAGCCCCGCGCGTTTGGCTAGCTGTTCCTGCGATATCCTCTTTTGTTTGCGTAAAATTTGTAGTCTTTCGCCTAAATCGCATAGCATTTTGCATCACCTTCTTTCCAATTTTATCCATGTGTATGACATTCACACAAGATTATTTAAAAATATTTGCTTGAAATACTGGACAAATGTAAAAATATAGTATATGATTGTCATAAAGAGAGAAATAAATGTTTTTTGCAGGGATTTAGTAAAAAATCAAATAAGAAACGCATATGTAATAGGAATCCGCAAATATTCGCGGCAGGCGGCGGCCGCCCTTCTGTGACGCAGGGCGTTACGCGGACCCTTTCCCCTCTGCAAAAGCGGCGGGGAGGCTTTTCCGTTTGCGCGCGCGCCGCGGCTATCCCCGCGCGGGGAGGCAATTTTTCCAGCGGGTTTGTACGCGCCGCCGTTTCAAAATTGGAGGGTTTGGGACATGCTTTCATAAGTAAGACGCAGATGAGAAGGAAAATACAACATGCAGGCAGGGATTTTTTTATGATGATGTTTCTTTTTACGACAGAGGAGAATGCTATTTTATCAAAAATCTTCCAGGAATACTACTCTTTAATGAATTATATGGCGTATAAGATAGTGGGCGACAGGTTCACCGCGGACGATATGGTGCAGGACGCAATGATAAAGCTGATGGATTACCTGCCCGTACTGCTGGGGCTCAATAAAAACGAGCTTGCCTCCTACTGCGCGCGGACGGTCGAAACGGTCTGCATTACGTACATGCGCAAAGAGCTCAGCAGGAGGAAGCGCGAGGAAAACCAGGAACGGCGGCTTCCGGCGATTATGCCGGAGGAGCTTATCGAGCAGGACGACGTGAGGGACGCGGTGAACTCGATGCTCGCAAAGCTGTCCCCGCTCGACCGGCACCTGCTCGTGTACAAGTATTTCATGTGCTACCGGTACAAGCAAATCGGGGAGCTGCTGGGAATCGAGCCGAGGTACATCGGCACCTATCTGCAGAGGGCGCGTGACCGCGCAAAAAGATTATTGGGAGGGAAAGGTGATTATTTATGAAAAATAAAAAATTGAACGATATTCCAGAAAGTGGTAATATAATAGATGAAACTGCTTTCTGCGAAAAGGTTCATGAATCGATTGAGGAGGAAGGGAGGTATTATAATGAGCTGAACGAAAAATTAAAGAACGACCCGCAGTACCAGCTGACGCCGGAAAAGCTTGCCGGGATGGAAAAGCGGCTGAAGCACCCCTACCGGCTCGGGCGCGGGCGTGTGCGCAGCTACCGCAGGCTGAACAAGGTGACAATCTGCGTATCTGTATTGCTGATTATATTGCTCGTGGGCGTTGTGTCTGTTTCCAGCCTGCGGGATTATACGATTAACTTCCTGCTTAGCTTTGATAATACTTATGCTAAGACCAACATTAGCGACTCCTTTTCTGCAAATACTCCTTCTATTTTGCCAAAGGGCTATAGCTTCTCCTCTTATAAAGTCGATGGCGATGTGATAAATGTCGAATATATGGATTCGGACTATAATATTTTAAACTTTACACAACGCCCGATTGATAATTTAACAATTGTTGACACCGAAAACGCAGAAGTTGAGGATGTCACTATCGGCGAATATCAAGGAAAACTTTCAAAAAAAGAGGATGGGCAAATTATTCTAATCTGGCAGACTGAGAAATACCAATTTTTATTAACCTCAAATGTTCCTATTGATTTGATTCCTATTGCGGAGAGCGTTTCAATCAAAAAATAGGAGCTGATAACATGGCTAAGGCAAAAAAGGCATTATTGTTTTTTGTTGTCCTTGCAATGCTCACCTGTTCACTGATGAACGCATCCGCATATAGTTTTTTAGAAAGCTATGAAAACACTACCGAAATTTCACCCCGTCTTACTTATTTTGCCAGCGTATCTTCAAATATAAGTAAAAAAGATAGCGGACTTCTCTGCCAAGGGGACTACGTCAGCATGGCCAGCGGTATTGACGTTACCCTAACAAATGAATTGCAAAAACAATCCGGTACAACGTGGAAACCAGTAAAGCAATGGTCTCGAACCTTTTCACCCGGGAGAGGCGGCAACAGTATTTCGGGTACATATCCGTCGCCATCCTCCGGTACTTATCGCAACGTTACGACAGTTTTTGCAAAGAATAGTAAAGGAGTCGTCTTAGAAATTGTACAAGTGAGCTCCCGCACTATAAAGGTATAACGTATTCATTATAACTACAAGGAGCTGATAACATGGCACAGGCGAAAAAAGCTTTTGCGTTTTTTCTTGCCCTTGCGATGTTCACCTTTACATTTTTGAACGTATCCGCACAGACTTTACAAACCACGGAAGAACCCTTCATTTGCTATGGTAGCACAGAGGAAATACAACCGCGCCTTTCCTATTTCGGAACGGTATCTGTCGGTGTTTCTTTAAAAAACGGTAATGTCGTTGGAACCGGGGATTACACCAGTTTCGCCAATGGAATAGACGTTACATTCATTATTGCGATTGAAAAAAAATCCGGTTCGAACTGGACACAGGTTCATTCAACAACACGGACATACTCACCAGGCAAGGGTGGAAATTTACTTTCTACTACATATAAAAACCCGCCCTCCGGCACATACCGTGCCGCTGCAACGGCTGTTGCATTGAATTCCAATGGTAACATTTTAGAGGCTATCAAAATTTACAGCGCAAAAACCGTCACAGTCTAACGCATTCCCTATCATCACAAGGAGCTGATAACATGGCACAGGTAAAAAGCGTTCCACATCCCCCCTTCTCACCGGCATGTTTGCCCGGCCTGTTATGAGCCCCGCCAACTGGCGCGCGCCGGACGAAGACGCCACCTCCCACACGTGCATAGGGAGCACGCGGGGGCGGTGGCGGCGGCTGGAATATTTTGAAGTGGGTACCTGCGAAATTTGCTTCAAGGACGGCCTTCTCACCGCCGCCTGCCGCTACAGCATGAAAACCGGCTGCGCAAGCTTACAGCTTTGCATCATCCTGGAAAAGCGGGAGGATTCCCGCTGGAGCCATCTGCAAACCATCAACCAAACGTTCGAGCCGGGCAAGGGCGGGCATTCGCTTTCTATCCCACTGAACAGCCCGCCGCCCGGCATTTACCGCGCCGTATCGTTTGCGCTCGCAAGGGATATTTCAGGCAGGATTTTAGAGGGCGTATGGGTAGAATCGGCAGAAACAATATCAATTTAATCATCATACGGCCGGGCACATTTGAACCTTTTCGCAGTTTCACAAGCTTCATTTGCCCGCTCCCGGCCGTATTTTGATAAAGCGGGATATGCCCCTCCATCCGGGCGTATCCCGCGGCTAAGGAACTTCAACAAAAAGGACAGATTCGATATGGATAAAACGTTCGGAAAAAGGCTCAGGCGGCTTCGCAAAGAATATGGGCTGACACAGAAAGAGCTTGCGAAGGCTTTATCGGTATCGAACGTCGTCATTTCAAGCTACGAGCTGGGCGTCCGTTACCCCACGACCGAGGCCGTCGTAAAAGCGGCGCGGTTTTTCAGCGTGACCGCCGACTACCTGCTCGGGCTGGACGACGTAAACGCAATCAGCGTGGAGGGTGTAGAGGAACATGATATCATATTAGTCAGGAAAATCATCAAAAGCCTGGCTGCGGGCACGAACAAGCGCACGGAGGCGGTCATGTTGGAACGCGATTACCCAAACAGGCTGCGGGAAATGAGGGAGTCCCGGTGCATCAGCCAGTACGAGCTGGCAAAATCCCTCGGCGTCCACCAGACGACGTACGGCAGCTATGAAACCGGAAAGCTCGCCATCCCGCTGTGCAACCTGGTGAAGCTTGCCGATTACTACGGCACATCCATCGATTACCTGATTGGGCGCTCAGACAGCAAATAGGAAGGCGGCGGTTTCCCTGAAAGGGCGCCGCCGGACAGCATCGTTATATTTTCTCACCCGCCGGGGCCGCGGCAGCCAGGCCGGAGGCGCGGCCCTGCGCAGGGCGAGTAAAATATATAAACAGCTCCTCGTTTATTTTTTCTTGTTTTTTAAACGGGGAGCTCACTGGACTTTTTCAGGGGAGGCGGAGCCATAGGTGGTGGCTCCGCTTTCTCATGCGGATTTTTAAACGCTTACACTGTTTTCCGTGCCGTGGGACGGCGTACAGCTCCCGCTGGAGCAAGCGCGCGAATGCAGGGCGAGTAAAAAACATATACAGCCCCTTCGTTTTTCTTGTTTATAAACGGGGGCTCACTGAATTTCTTCAGGGGAGGCGGAGCCATAGGTGGCGGCTCCGCCTTCTCATGCGGATTTTTAAACGCTTACACTGTTTTCCGTGCCGTGGGATGGCGTACAGCTCCCGCTGGAGCAAGCGCGCGAATGCAGGGGGAGTAAAAAATATATACAGCCCCTGCGTTTATTCTTTCTTGTTTTTTAAACGGAGGGCTCACTGAACTTTTTCAGGGGAGGCGGAGCCATAGGTGGCGGCTCCGCTTTTTCATGCGGATTTTTAAACGCTTACACTGTTTTCCGTGCCGTGGACGGCGTACAGCTCCCGCTGGAGCAAACGCGCGAATGCAGCCGGCTGTAAGCGGGTTTAAATTTGCGTATATTTCTACGGCGCTTGCTGTTCCTTCCCAGCAATATTTCATCCGCCTGAAAGCCCGGCGGCAATCATTCCTTCAGCTGCGCTTCCAGCCAAGCCTCAAAATCCATATCGAACCGGGAACTTTCTTCGTATGCCGTTTTAAAATTGTCATGAACAATCTGCGTGTTTGGATGTGCATGGCCAAGCTTTTTTATCAATACTTTATATGACCGTAAGTAATAGCCGAACGCTTTTCCATAGCCGCCCTGGGCTTGATATAATCCCGCAAGATTGTTGTATATCGCCGCAGTATCAGGGTGTTCCCGACCCAAGACTTTTTCTCTGATTCCCAGGGCTTTTATATAGTATTTCTCCGCTTTTTTATAGTCGCCCTGGGCTTGATATAATCCCGCCAGGTTGTTGTACGTCGTCGCTGTATCAGGGTGATCCTGACCCAGGATTTTCTCCATAACCTTCAAGGCCTTTCTGTAATATTCCTCCGCCCTTCCATAGCCGCCTTGGTCTTGATATACTAATGCCAGGTTGTTGTACGTCGTCGCTATTGAAGGGTGCTCCTGACCCAGGACTTTCTCTGTAATCTCCAAGTCTTTTTGATAGAATTTCTCTGCTTTCCGATAGTCGCCCTGGGCTTTATATACTCCCGCCAGGTTGTTGTACGTCGTCGCTGTATTAGGGTGCTCCTGGCCCAGGACTTTTTCTATGATTTTCAGGGCTTTTCTATAGTATTCCTCCGCTTTTCCATAGTCGCCCTGGTCTTGATATACTACCGCCAGGTTGTTGTACATCGTCGCTGTATCGGGATGCTCTCGACCCAAAACTTTTTCTCTGATTCCCAGGGCTTTTTTGTAGTATTCCTCCGCTTTTTTATAGTAACCTTGGGCTTGATATACTACCGCCAGGTTGTTGTACGTCGTCGCTGTTGAAGGGTGTTCCTGACCCAAAACTTTTTCTCTGATTCTTAGGGCTTTTATGAAGAATTCTTCTGCCTTTCCATAGTCGCCTTGGTTTTGATACAATCCCGCCAGGTTGTTGTACGTCGTCGCTGTTGAAGGGTGCTCCTGACCCAGGACTTTCTCTGTAATCTCCAAATCTTTTTGATAGAATTTCTCTGCTTTCCGATAGTCGCCCTGAGTTCGATATACTACCGCTAGGTTGTTGTACGTCGCCGCTGTATCAGGGTGCTCCTGGCCCAAGACTTTTTCTCTAATTCTAAGCGCTTTTATGAAGTATTCCTCCGCTTTTCCATAGTCGCCTTGAGCTTTATATACTCTCGCTAGGTTGTCATACGTCATTGCTGTATCAGGGTGCTCCTGGCCCAGGATTTTCTCTGTAATCTTTAGGGCTTTTCTGTAATATTCCTCTGCCCTTCCATAGTCGCCCTGGGCTTGATATACTCCCGCCAGGTTGTTGTATATCGTCGCTGTATCAGGGTGCTCCTGGCCCAAGATTTTCTCCATAACCTTCAAGGCTTTTCTGTAATATTCCTCCGCTTTCCTATAATAGCCCTGGGCTTGATATACTAATGCCAGGTTGTTGTATATCGTCGCTGTATCGGGATGCTCCTGACCCAGGATTTTTCCCACAATCTCCAGGGCTTTTCTGTAGTATTCCTCCGCCTTTCCATAGTCGCCCTGGACATCATATATAAATGCCAAATTTGCGCTTAAAGCGGCGATTTCCTCCGTTTCTTCACGCATACAGGCTAAAAAACCCTCCGCCTGCCGGAGATACGGGGCGGTATATATATGGACATCCGTTTGTTCATAATCAGTACTTTTCCATAACGATGCAAGCAGGTTTTCGCAGTCCGCCAGCACCGGCTGCAGCTCAATTGCCAAAACCTCCGCAACCACATTATGCACGGTTACGGTCTCACCATCCTCTGAAATTCGTATCCAGCCCTTATCGTTCAGGCTTTCCAGCTCATTATAGGACGAAAGCCCCAGCCAATCGCGTAATGTCGCAATATCGAAACGGTCCAGCGGTATCGTACAAAGGTTCTTTAAAATATGCTCCTCAAGAGAGCCCTTTTCTATCGCCGCAAGGCTGAACAGCTTTGTCATGTGCTCGATAAACCGTTTGCTTTCTTTCCCGTTTTCCCGCATGACCTCTTCCTTGATTCCCTCCAAATTGAAACCGCTTTTCTGGAGCTCCTCATAAAATTCCCCGATTGTCCTGCGCGATGTTTTACATGTCTTTGCAAGCAGCTCAAGGGCAAGCGTATGGCAGCCTGCACGCACAACAATTTTTTGAAGGGTTTCCGCATCCTCCACTTTCCTGTCGTAATAATGCTCGAACAGCCTGGCGCAGTCCTCGGGCGTTAAAAAATCAAGCGGATAAATCCTTAACGTATGCTTACGTTCCGCCATGGGGAGGCGCGTCGTAAATATTACGCTGCATTTCAGCTTCAGAATTGACTCAAAGTCCTCCTGTTTGACGTCGTCCACATTATCAAATACTAACACAACGTTCTTATCGAGTTCATTTAACAGCCTGAGAAGCTCGTGCCAGCGGTTTTCCGTATCATCAACGGGAAAGTTTGAATTTGCTACCAGCTCCTCTGCTCTTCCTTCTACGCCCTGTTCATTTTTATTAAATAAAAGTGTTTCTTTAAAGCTGTCGTGGTAATCGAACCAGCCAATTTTTGAGTATTCCGACGCATTGTCCGCCAAAAACCGCTTAATAAACTCCGTCTTTCCTATCCCGCCGATTCCCGTTACAACCGCGGCTTTGCTGTTTTGCGCTATTACCGATTTAAAATCGTTAAGCGTCCCGCCGCGGCCTATCAGCTCCATAGCCGGCGGGCATCCAGGCAATACTAGGCGCGGCTCTTTTGTTGTATTCTGCATGTTCTCTTTGATTTCAGAAATTTCTTCCCATACGGCGCTCATTTCCGTTTCAAGCCTGTCCAGCCGGAAATTGCATTTGAGCTCGGGATAATACTCCATTTCTTCTTCAAAGCAGTGAAAAAGCGTCTCAGTGATTAATTTGACGTCCCGCTGTGATGGGAGCTGCTCCAAATATGCCTCCGTTTTTTTAATACATGCTTCTAAATCCCGCGCACCCTGATAACCGATTTTCAAGTTGTCCAATATCTCTTTGTAGCTGTTTTTATATAAGTTCTCATCTTCCAGCAATCTCTTTTTTGCTTCTTTCACCGCTTTGGTAAACGCCTTTTCGAACTGGGCTGAAACAGTCTCGCTGATATTCTCCGCGAAATAATTTTTTCGTTTTAGTACAAGCTGAAGCCCCTTCAACCCTTTGTCTGCTACGGAGGCAGGCCACCACAAAAGCCCCGCACAGGTTAATATCAACGAAGTCAGTTCAAAACCTTTTTCCGCACTATTTTTCATTTATAGCACTCCTTAAATAATCCTGTATTACATTTTAGGCATTTAAAATCATATCTTTAAGTAGAATATTATCACAAAATTCATGTTTAAACAACAGGGTGCGGCAAATTACCGCACCCATCCCTATACTGATATTTAAAATAGCTTCAGTCAACGATTCAAAACAAAAACATTATAATTAGGCCCAATTATAAAAAAAGAGGTATGGCGCGCTGCGAAAGCCATACCCATTCTTTTAAACCGGTATATTGAAATAACCCCCGAACCTTGTGCCTGCATGTACAAGGTTCGGGGGTATTCGTTGTGGTGGACCCGAAGGGATTCGAACCCTCGGTCTCTGCGTTGCGAACGCAGCGCTTTCCCAGCTAAGCTACGGGCCCATATTATGTATTTTGTATCTCCCCCAAGGGGATTTCTGACTGCCACGCGGGTATTCGCCGCGCGCCAGTCAAAAATTTTGGCTGGGCTGGCGGGATTCGAACCCACGGGATGACGGAGTCAAAGTCCGTTGCCTTACCGCTTGGCTACAGCCCATTATTCCATGGCTTTCAGCCAAACGAAAGGTATCATAGCAAAAAGCCTTGATTGCTTCCTCTATATTATCACGGCGTTTCCGCCGGAATAAACAAAATGGTGACCCATCGGAGATTCGAACTCCGGACACCTTGATTAAAAGTCAAGTGCTCTGCCAACTGAGCTAATGGGTCGTATGGGGTGGATAGTCGGATTCGAACCGACGGTCTCCAGTGCCACAAACTGGCGCTTTAACCGACTAAGCTATACCCACCATATATGGCGCGCCAAAAGGGACTCGAACCCCTGACCTACTGCTTAGAAGGCAGTTGCTCTATCCAGCTGAGCTATTGGCGCAAATCTGATATTTCAACCGGTCAGCCGGTAAATAACGAATGGAGCGGATGATGGGAATCGAACCCACACGATCAGCTTGGAAGGCTGAAGTTCTACCACTAAACTACATCCGCACGGCTTGTCTGCCTTTTAAGCGACGGGTTATATTTTACCATATAACCCGCCGCGTTGTCAAGCAGTTCATAAAAGTTTTCTCTTGAATAAACATTTGCGCTGTTTATAAAATATCCATTTTCAGGCCGCTTTCATCTGCGGAGAGATGGATTCCCGCAATATCGCCTTCCCTGTGCTCGATAATTGCATTCGTAATCTTATCCTCCACATCCTTTCGGATGGTGTTCCTCAAATCACGCGCGCCGCTTTTGCCGCCTGTAGATTTCTTTGCGAGATAATCGGCGGCCTTATCGTCATAGGAAAACCTGATTCCCTTTTCCTCGAGCGTACCGACATATTCGCTGAGCATCAGCTTCGCAATATTACGGAAATTACCGTCGTCCAGGCTCCTGAACACTATTATTTCATCAATACGGCTCAAAAATTCAGGCCGCAGGAATTCAGACAGGGCTTTGATAACCTTTTCCTTCTGCATATCCTGCTCTGATTTGCCGAAGCCCATCAGCCCTTCCTTCTTGTTGCTTCCGGCGTTCGAGGTCATGATGATGACGGTGTTTTCAAAATTGACGAGCCTGCCGTGCGCGTCTGTCACCTTGCCCTCGTCGAGAATCTGCAGCAATATGTTGAGCACGTCTGGATGCGCCTTTTCAATCTCATCGAACAGCAGCACCGAATATGGGCGGCGGCGTACCTTTTCGGTCACCTGGCCGGCCTCGTCATAGCCGACATAGCCCGGAGGAGAGCCGATAATACGTGATACCGAGTGCTTTTCCATAAATTCGGACATATCAAGCCGGATAAGCGTCTCGGGCGTATCGAACAGCTCTGTGGACAGCACCTTAACAAGCTCCGTCTTGCCTACGCCCGTAGGACCAACAAAGATAAAGGAGGCCGGGCGGCGGCGCGGGCTTATCTGCACCCTGCTGCGCCTGATTGCGGCGGCGACAGCGGCTACCGCTTCGTCCTGCCCTATAATGCGCTCTTTGAGCTTTTCTTCCAGGTCAGACAGCTTCTTCAGCTCGTTTTCCTGTACCCTGGACGCGGGGATTCCCGTCCAAAGCTCTATTACATGCGCAAGGTCGCTTTCCTCCACGGAGGAATTAAGCGCCTTATTCTGGATGCGCTTGATTTTGTTGGTTGTTTTCGCAAGCTCCTCCCGTACCAGGGCGAGCTTTTCATAATCGATGCTTTCCGTGTTGGAGGCAATTTCGTCCTCCTGGGTGGCAAGCGCCCGCTCCTCTTCCTTGAGCTTATCGTATGTCTCCATACTCTTATTGCGAAGCGCCGCGCACGCGCAGGCCTCGTCAAGCAAATCGATGGCCTTATCGGGCAGAAAGCGGTCGGTGATGTAGCGCTCGGACAGAACGACCGCGCGCCTAACAATCTGTTCGGGTACCCTGACCCTATGGTGTGCTTCATAATAGGATTTGACGCCTAAAAGCACCTCTATCGTATCCTGAATGGAGGGCTCCGCGACCTTGACCGGCTGGAAACGCCTTTCAAGCGCCGCGTCCTTCTCGATATATTTCCTGTATTCAGTAAACGTCGTCGCGCCTATCACCTGGATTTCCCCGCGGGAAAGCGCGGGCTTTAAGATATTGGCGGCGTTCATTGTCCCCTCGGAATCACCTGTGCCGACGAGATTATGCACCTCATCGATAAACAGGATGACGTTGCCCGCGGCCTTGACCTCGTCTACAAGCCCCTTGATACGGCTTTCAAACTGGCCGCGGAACTGCGTACCGGCAATCAGCGCCGTTAAATCAAGCAGCTGGATTTCCTTGTCCTTGAGCCGCTGCGGCACGTTGCCCTGCGCAATACGCAGCGCAAGCCCTTCCGCAATGGCGGTTTTGCCGACGCCCGGCTCTCCAATTAGGCACGGGTTGTTCTTTGAGCGGCGGCTCAGTATTTGAATCACGCGTTCAATCTCACTGTCCCTGCCAATTACGCGGTCCATTTTTCCTTCTCTCGCGCGCTGGGTCAGGTCGGTACAGTATGTGTCGATGTGCTTCCTCTTCGGCTTTTTGTCATCCCGTTTTCTTTTCTTCGTTTCCGTGTCGGCGCCTGCCTGGTCGTTTTTCTTTTCAGCAAGGTTAAAAATATTCTTAAACAAAGGAAAGGTTGGCGCGCCGCCAGGGCTGAAGCCGTCTTCCTTGTCGGGGTCGTCTTCCTCACCAGCGGCCGCTTCGGGGTCCTGCCCAAGCATCTCCGCGAAATTGGGAATATCCCCGTTCTCACTCATTTTCATTAGGGAATCCATCTGCTCCTGGACAGCGTCCAGGTCATCCTCGGATATTCCCATTTTCTCTATGATGTCTGTAACCGGCTTGATTCCGAGCTCCTTGGCGCATGACAGGCAGTAGCCCTGCGACTCGCTTTCTGCGTTTGTGGCGACAAAAACCACAGCAGGCCGTTTTTTACATCTGCAGCAAAGCATATTGTTTCTCCTTTTCCAGTTGCGGATATAACCGCAAAATTAATCTTTTGTGCCCGCTTTTCTGTTAGCCGTACCTTCCTGTTTGTTTTCCCTGAGCAGGCTTAAAAATATCAAAAAATATTTTACCATAGAAAACAGCATTGCCGCCGTCGTGACCAGCATGAGCACGGTCGTCAGCACTGCAAAGTCGCTTGCGCTGCCGGTAATGATTTCAAGCAGCACAATGACCGATACGGACAGGTAAAATAATATTGTGGAAAGCTTGCCGTACCATTTGGCGGCAGGCGGTGTTATCTTTTTTTGTATGAGGTATGCGCCCCCAAGCAGCATCAGTAAATCCTTTACTACGAGAATGACGACCAGGGGGATAATTTTCGGGACGATGATGCCGATACATATAATTACCGCGACAAGCGTGAGCTTGTCGGCAATCGGGTCTAAAATCTTTCCAAGCGCCGTAATCTGGTTGAACTTCCGCGCAATCATACCGTCGAACATATCGCTCAGCCCTGAAATGATAACCATTGCGGCGGCGGCAATATAGTTTTTCGATAGAAAGAAGAAGACAAACGGTATAATCAATAAGATGCGCAGCACGGATAAAATGTTTGGAACCGTCAGGTTTTCCTTCCATGCTTTTCGGCCATTTTCCATTTCGATTACCTTCCCAATATAGCTTTCTGATTCCTGCCTCTCCCTTATCCGGCAAAAATGCCCGATAGCGGGATAAAGCTGTATATATACTTAAATATAAAGGTACCTTCGATTACTTCCCTGTTGAAAAACTGAGGCGCGTCGCTGAGCGTTGGAACAAAAAGCTTGATTAAAAACACGACGAGCACCACAAATAGTACGCCCTCCAAGAGGCCGAGCACCGCGCCGAAAAACGAATTGACGCCGTGCAGCACCGGCAGGTTGAACACCGCGCCGATTGCGTGGGACGCAAGCTTTACCAAAAGCATCATCAAGGCAAACAGCACAAGCATCACCACAATACTTAAAAGCGAGACAATCACAGGCGCAATTACCGTTTCGACGGCTTTTGCCGTCGCGTCCGCCGTGTTTTGTACCGCAGGGCCGATTTGCGCTGTGTCTATGCCAAAATTCGGCAGGAGCCGAAGCACAAAATCAGGCAGAGCCCCGAGCGCGCTGTGTACGCCGGACTGGACGTCGGAACCGCCCGACGCCATAATCTGCTGGGACATGCTATGTATCAAATCCTGCTGGAAGAAGGTTGTATATATCCACCGCGCGGCATGCTGGCCGAGCCATATGGATACCGTCACAGCCGCGATGGTACCAAGCACGTTAATCAGTGTTTTTACCGCGCCGCGCTTCATGCCTCCAATCAAAAAGGCCGCGAGCAGGGCAAGTATGATGATGTCGAGAGCAAGACTCATATGCTAAAACCAATCCTTTAAAGTCCAGGCGCGGCAAACAGAAGCCCGCCGTTTGCGCGTCCTTAGGCTACAATATATCATATAATCCATAAAAAAACAATGAGCATTTTGTGAATTCGTCAGAAGCGGGTAAAGCGTATCTCGCTAATCCCCAATATATATGCGCTGTTTTCTGATTCCATACAGATAGCCTTCGCATCCACGCCGGCGTTCGTCTTCGCGCCTTCGTTTCCATTCTTGTAAAAGGTACGCAGCTCCTCCCCGCTCAAGACGCCTATCCTGTCGCCGTATATGCTGATGGAAGTAATCTTGAGGTCGGTCGTAATGGGCTCCCCCGCGTTCCCGTTTTTATCGAGATACAAAAGATTGCAGGAGCGCCCGTCGCCGGAACGCGACAGGGACAGCGCAATCCCGTTATACATATCGATATCATAGGCGGTTAACATCAGCTTGTCATAGGAAACCGTCTGCTTATCGCTGTAATTCGATTTAACAATCGCGGCTGAGCTGTCGCCGATTACCGCGATGCTGCCATTGTCCATAAACGAAACCGTATAAATAAGGTTGTCGTCGAACTCAAGCATTGCCTTTGGCTCGGCTGATGTGAAATCGAGCACATACAAAACGCTGCGCAGCACCCCGTCCTTTGAGGAAACGCCCGACACGGCCGCCATTGTGCCTTCTTCGTTGATAGATACGCTGCTCGGATAAAAATCTGAGAAATAATAGGCGTATTTCTGTGAGTTGTCCGTATGAAAGGCCGTGAGCTTTCCAAGATAACCATCCGTTTCGGACAAAACAGCGTATTCTCCGCGCGTATTGATATCGCCGGAAAGCAGGTTGCTCTTAACGTCCCCTTTATGGATGGTATCGCCCATCGTATTGATTTCAAAGCCAAGCCCGCCTAAATTATAGATGAGGCAGTAGTTCCCCTTTGTTACGATTACCGGGTCGGAATAGCTTATCTGCCTGTCCAAAAGCTTGCCGCCGCTGCTGTTGAGCACGACAAACGAGGTATCGCTTACATAGGCCAGGTTTTTATCCCACCGCTTAATATTGCCGTTATTGACCTTTGTCCCGACCAGAGAGGACGGAAATCCATCGCCCTGGCCGTTATCGAGAAAATTCTTCTCCACACTGCCGGCAAGCCTGTCCGGAGACAGGTTCTGCCAGCCCGCGACTACAATGACGGCCACCATGCATAAGAGCAATATTGTAATAACCGCTTTGGTCTTTTTGGAAATGGATGGCCGGCGTGCCGTTTCCGGCTCAAGGTCCCGAAAAGAGCGGTCCTCGTAGCTGCTTTCCTCTTCTTCTACCGCGCCCGTTTCCCGCGCCGGTTCCCCGGGGGCTTTTTCCTGTGCTTCTTTTCTTTTATCGTGTTCGTTAGCCATTTGCGTACTCCTTTTCATAATACACCCGGTTTAGGTAAAGTCCGCACGCGGGCGCCGTCGGTCCCGCCTCTTCCCTGTTTTTCGCTTCCAATATGCCCGCTATCGCATCAGCTGGTATTTTCCCCTGCGCAACTGACAGCAGCGTGCCCACCATAATCCTTACCATATTATAAAGAAAGCCGTCGGCTTCTACGCGCATGAGCACCATATCGCCGTCGCGCACAACGGTAAAATGCCTGACTGTCCGTGTAAAATTGCCCTTTTCCCGCTTATCGAGCGTACAGAAGGACGTAAAATCGTGCGTTCCAACATACGCCTGCGCAGCCTTTTGTAAAAGCGCTTCATCGAGCGGATAACGGTAATGCAGGGCATAGCCCTCCAAAAACGGGTTCCTTGTTTCGCTGTTCCATATTTTATACAAATATTCCTTCCCCTTACAGGAGTACCGCGCGTGAAAATCGGCCGGCGCCTCGTTTGCGCCGAGCACCGCAATGCTCCTTGGCAGAAAGCGGTTGAGCGCCGCTTTTAAGCGCGGCGCCGGAATCCGGTGCGCCGTTTTGACGCTCAAACAATACATATTTGCATGCACGCCGCTGTCTGTGCGGCTGCATCCTTTGATTTCGAATTCGTTTCCTATTACTTGAAAAAGCGCTTCCTGAAAGGCCTGCTGTACGCTCGGCGCGTTTTGCTGGATTTGCCAGCCGTGGAAGCGGCTGCCGTCGTATGCGATTGTCAGCAGGATATTCCTCAGCGGACCGCCGCCGGGAGAAACACGTTGCATAGAACCACTCCTGTCAGGATTAAAACGCTTGCGACTGCCGCAAATGCGTCGAGCCTTGAGAAATGCAGGCTTTTCATACGCGTCCTGCCGTCACCGCCCTGGTAACAGCGGCATTCCATCGCCGTCGCTAAATCGTAAGCCCTCCGAAACGCCGAAACGAACAGGGGAATCAGCACCGGTATAAGCGCCTTGATACGCTGGATGAGGTTGCCGCTTTCCATGTCCGCGCCGCGCGCCTTCTGCGCGCTCATAATTTTGTCCGTCTCCTCGAGCAGGGTTGGGACGAAGCGCAGGGCAATTGTCATCATCATGGCGATTTCATGCACCTTGACGTGCAAGTGGTTCAGCGGCTTCATCAGCCTTTCGAGCGCGTCAGTCAAATCCGTCGGCGAGGTCGTGAACGTCAGGACAGAGCTTATGATGATAAGCGAAGCAATACGCACCGCCACAAATATGGCGTTGTTGATGCCCGCGAGCGTAACCTTCAAAAAGCCGAGCTGCAGCAGCGGCTCGCCCCTGCCGTAAAACAGGTTCAAAACGCCCGTAAACAGCACAATGAACAGGATAACCTTCATGCTTTTTAAATACATTTTGACCGGTATTCCCGTCGTTATCATGATAGCGACGACCGACAGGGTCGTAATGGCAAGCGCAAAGTAATTGCCCGTTATGAAAATAAATACGATAAACGCCAGAAGCAATATAATTTTGGTGCGCGGGTCAAGCCGGTGAATAACCGATTTGCCCGGCAGGTATTGCCCAAGCGTGATATCCCTGACCAAATAGAATCACCACGTTTCCAGTTAGTCGCTGTCAGCCCTTTTTGCCGATCAGCGCAAGCAGCTCAGAAAGAGCCTGTTCCACTGTCAGAACCCCGTCCGGCACAGGGTATCCTTCATTTTTCAAGCGCGCCATGATTTTTGTGACCTGGGGAACTCTAAGCCCCATCTTTTCAAGCTCGTCCCCTTTGGAAAAGACCTTTTTTGTTTCGTCGAACATGACGGCCCTTCCCGCGTTCATCACAAGAATCCTGTCCGCTGTTTTCGCAATATCCTCCATGCTGTGGGACACAAGGAATATCGTGTTCCCGCGCTGTTTGTGATATTCCGTAATCTGCGCAAGCAGTACGTCGCGCCCATTGGGGTCGAGCCCCGCGGTCGGTTCGTCTAAGATTAGCACGTCCGGGTCCATGGCGATAACGCCCGCGATTGCCGCCCTGCGCTTTTCACCGCCGGACAGCTCAAATGGGGATTTTGATAAAAGCTCCGATTTAAGCCCCGTAAACCGCGCGGCTGAAACCACGCGTTTCCTGATTTCGTTCTCGTCAAGCCCCATATTCTTAGGGCCGAACGCAATATCCTTCTGAACTGTTTCTTCAAACAGCTGGTATTCGGGGTACTGGAACACAAGCCCCGCTTCAAAGCGCACAGAGCGGATTTTCTTCGGCTCTTCCCAAATATCCCTGCCGTTCAGCATGACCTTGCCGGCGGTTGGGCGGATTAAGCCGTTGAACATCTGCACAAGCGTGGATTTTCCGGAACCGGTATGCCCGATAATCCCGATAAACTCGCCCTTTTGTACGCGAAGCGACACGTCTTTGACCGCCGTCTTTTCAAACGGCGTGTTCGCGCCGTACGTATATGTTAAATTTTCTGTTTCCAATACATACATATGGGTTCTCATTCCTTTAATTCAGCGCCCTTGCTTCTGCGGGCAGTTTTCTTTGAGGAGCTTTAAAAGAAGCTGTGTGCATTCCTCTTCGTCGAGCGCCGTACCCTCTATATTACAGCCGCCCGACTTCAGCCGGTGCACAAGCTCCGTCGCCTGCGGCACATCGAGCTTATGGCGCTTGAGCAGCTCCACCTGTGAAAAAACCTCGCGCGGGGTACCCTGCGTCAGAATTTCGCCGTTGTCCATAACGACAACGCGGTCGGAAAGCACCGCCTCATCCATATAATGCGTAATCAGCACTATGGTGATGCCCTTTTCCCTGTTAAGCTTCCGGATAGTTGTGAGCACCTCTTCGCGGCCGCGCGGGTCAAGCATGGCAGTCGGCTCGTCGAGCACGATACACCGCGGCTCCATCGCGATGATGCCCGCGATTGCCACGCGCTGCTTCTGCCCGCCGGACAGCTTATGCGGCGCGTGCGTGCGGTACTCGTACATATCGACCGCTTTAAGCGCGCTGTCGACGCGGCGGCGTATTTCCGCCGGTTCGATTCCAAGGTTTTCCGGCCCGAAGGCTACGTCCTCCTCGACGATACTCGCAACAAGCTGGTTGTCCGGGTTCTGCAGCACCAGGCCGACCTTACGGCGGATATCGTACTTTTTATCGTCGTCGAGCGTGTCCATGCCGTCGACGTATACCTTACCGCCCATAGGCAGGAGCATGGCGTTGAACTGCTTTGCCATCGTCGATTTCCCTGAGCCGTTATGTCCAAGCAGCGCGACGAACTCGCCCTGCTTCACCTCCATGGATACGCCCTTTAACACATCAACAGATATGGCCTGTCCGCCTTGCTCGTCTTCGTTTATATATTGGAATTCCAAGTTTTCTGTCCTGATAAAATCTTCCATATTGTTTCCAATCCCATTTTATTCCGGCTTACTTACCGCCCGACTGCCATATTGCGGTGGAACCGCACGGCAGCACGAGCCCCGTCTGCGTAACGGGAAGGCCGATTTCATCCGACGAGGCCTTCCCGCCGAATCGCGGCGTCAATACCGCGCCAAGCAAATATTCCATTACAGCGGGAGAAAGCCCCGTCGTATATGAGTTCAAAATAAAGAACTGCGCGTCGTCCGACAATATGGCAGCGCACAGCTCTACGAGCGAATAAAGCTGTTCTTCGAGCTTCCAGACCTCGCCGCCCGGGCCCCTGCCGTAAGAAGGTGGGTCCATGATAATCCCGTCGTACCTGTTGCCGCGGCGCTGCTCCTTCTGCACAAATTTGATGCAGTCGTCCACAAGCCATCGGACAGGGCGTTCGGAAAGCCCGGACACCTGCGCGTTTTCCTTTGCCCACTGTACCATACCCTTTGAGGCGTCCACATGGCATACCTTCGCGCCCGCTTCCAGACAGGCAAGCGTCGCGCCGCCTGTATAGGCAAATAGGTTCAATACGTTCAGCTGCCTTGCGCTCTGTTTTATTTTGCCTGATACAAAGTCCCAGTTGACCGCCTGCTCCGGAAAAACGCCGGTATGCTTGAAGCCCATCGGCTTAATTCGGAAACGGAGCGAATGGCAGCCGATTTCCCAAACATCGGGATGGTTTTTATAGACCTGCCATTTGCCTCCGCCCGTCTGTGAGCGCAGGTAGCGCGCGTGCGCCTGTTTCCAAAGCGGGTGCTTTTTTTCCGTTTCCCAGATAATCTGCGGGTCGGGGCGAATCAGGATAACGCCCCCCCAGCGCTCAAGGCGCTCCCCGCAGGAGCAATCGAGCAGTTCATAATCCTTCCAGCAGGCTGTACGCATAAACTTCCTCCGATGTTTTTCTGTCTGTATCTAAAGCAAGTGCCGTCAGGAAAGCTTTTCCCTGATAAGCTCCGCCGTCTGGTTCGCAAGGCGCGTAATCTCAGCAGAGTCCTCTCCCTCGACCATAACGCGCACCAGCGGCTCCGTACCGGACAGGCGCACTAAAATCCTGCCGCGGCTTCCGAGGGTTTCCTTCACACGGTCAATTTCCGCCTTGACGTCCTTATCCGTATAGAAGCGGCGCTTGCCCTCGGGGCTCACCTTTACATTTATCATCACCTGCGGGAACCGCTCCATAAGCGTCGCGATGCTTGAAAGCTTTGCGTTCCTGCGGTGGACAAGGCTCAAAAGCTGCGCGGCGGTGAGCTGCCCGTCGCCTGTGGTGGAATGGTCGAGAAAGATAACGTGCCCCGACTGCTCGCCTCCAATGTTGTAGCCCTCGCGTATCATCGTTTCGAGCACGTAGCGGTCGCCTACCTGTGTGGACACAAAGTTCATGCCCATATCCTCACAAAAGCGGGAAAAGCCCATATTCGTCATGACCGTGCCGACGACGGTGTCCTTCTTAAGCAGGCCGCGCGATTTCAAATCCGCGGCGCATATGGCAATGACATAGTCGCCGTCGATAATATTGCCGTTTTCATCGACCGCCAGGCAGCGGTCGGCATCTCCGTCGAACGCGACGCCCGCGTCGAGCCCGTGCTCTTTTACATACTTCATCAGGTTTTCCATATGGGTCGAACCGCAGTCGTCGTTGATATTGACGCCGTCCGGCTCGTCGTAAAGCATGTGGCACTGCGCGCCAATGCCCTCAAACAGCTGTTTTGCCGTGCGTGAAGCGGAGCCGTTCGAGCAGTCAAGCGCGATTTTCATGCCGTCGATGCGCTCCGGCACCGATTCGATTACATGGGAGACATAATCCGCCACGGCGCTGTCCGCGTATTTTACATGGCCCAGCTGGCTGCCGGAAAGCTCCGGGTATGGGATGGTATGGTCGAGCACAATCGACTCGATTTCCTCCTCCAAATCGTCGGGCAGCTTATAGCCGTCCATGCTGAATATCTTGATTCCATTGAATTCAAATGGATTATGCGACGCGGAAATCATAATACCCGCGTCGGCATTGTACTTTTTAACAAGATAAGCGACCGCCGGCGTCGGCACGACGCCGAGCAGCAAAACGTTTGCGCCGACGGAGCAAAGCCCCGCGACGAGCGCGCCTTCAATCATGTCTGAGCTCAAGCGCGTATCCTTGCCGATAAGCACAGTCGGATGCTCCACCTCATCGCTGATAAGTACCATAGCGGCAGCCCTGCCGATGTTCATGGAAAGCTCGCAGGTAAGCTCCGTATTTGCAATACCCCGCGCGCCGTCCGTCCCAAATAGTCTACCCAATCTTAAAACCTCCAAAATATATGTTTCTATCAAACAGCCCCGTAAGGCCCTACCCGCTGCAAAGGGCTGTTATAATAATCAATTAAGCTTTATTCCTGCCCCGCAAAAAGCGTTGGCCCTGTATTCTGCGGCGCCTGCGATGCGGGAAGCTTAAGCCCCAAATGGCGGCAGGCGTCCTGTGTGACGCAGCGCCCTCTGGGCGTGCGGTTTAAAAAGCCGATTTGCATCAGGTACGGCTCGTAGACGTCCTCAATTGTGACGGCTTCCTCACCGATTGCGGCGGCGAGCGTTTCAAGCCCCACCGGGCCGCCTTTATAGAATTTTATCATCGCCGTCAGCATGCGCCTGTCATTCGCGTCAAGCCCCAGATGGTCGATTTCAAGCCGGTCTAGCGCGGTCTGCGCCGTCTCGCAGGTAATAACGCCGTCACTCATCACCTGCGCAAAATCGCGCACGCGCTTAAGCAGGCGGTTTGCGATACGCGGCGTACCGCGCGAGCGGGAGGCAAGCTCCAGCGCCCCGTCCTCGTCGATAGGAATATTTAATATAGAGGCGCTGCGCTTTACAATGGTAGCAAGCTCCTCCGGGGAGTACAGCTCAAGCCTCAGCACGACGCCGAAGCGGTCGCGCAAGGGCGCTGTAAGCTGCCCCGCGCGGGTCGTTGCGCCAACGAGCGTAAAACGCGGGAGCGGCAGATGGTAAGAAGCCGCCATCTGGCCCTTGCCCGTTATAATGTCGATTGCGTAATCCTCCATTGAAGGGTAGAGGATTTCCTCCACCGCGCGGGACAGCCTGTGAATCTCGTCGATAAAAAGCACGTCGCCCGGATTGAGGTTCGTGAGCAGCGCCGCCAAATCGCCCGGCTTTTCAATCGCGGGGCCGGAGGTGATGCGCAGGTTAACGCCCAGCTCGTTTGCGATAATACCCGCAAGCGTCGTCTTGCCCAGGCCCGGCGGGCCGTATAAAAGGACGTGGTCGAGCGACTCCTGCCGCTGCCTTGCCGCCTCGATAAAGACGGAGAGGTTTTCCTTGACTTTTTCCTGTCCGATATATTCTTCCATTGTGCGCGGACGCAGCGGATTGTCGTCCGCTCCCGCGTCGGCGGGAATTTCCGCCGCGCTCAGGATTCTGTTTTCAAAATCGAGTTCCGTATCCATTCCGTTTTTCCTTTCAGCGTCTTCCCATCTCGCGCAGAGCCGCCGAGATGAGCTGTTCCACAGTCAGATTGCCGTCAAGCCTCGAGAGCACGGGCGTAACGTCAGCGCTGCTGTAGCCGAGTACCGCAAGCGCGGCGACGGCCTTACCGATATTGCCCTCTTCAATTGCCTGCGCCGCTTCGCCCGGCAGGAACGCCTCGCCGCCCGGTGCAAAGCCCTTGAGCTTATCCTTGAGCTCCAGCACGATACGCTGGGCAAGCTTTGGTCCGACGCCCTGCGCGCGCGTCAGCGTTTTGCTGTCGTTCGACGCAACGCACATTGCCACCTGCTCCGGAGAGAGCTCCGACAATATCGCAAGCCCGGCCTTTGGCCCGACCCCGCTGATTGCGGTCAGCATCTTAAAGCAGGAAAGCTCCCCCTGTGATGCAAAGCCGAACAGCTCGACCGCGTCTTCCCGTACATTGAGCTGCGTATATAGGGTAGCCTCCGCGTGCAGCTTTGGAAGGCTGCGCTGGGTATTAAGCGTAGTCAGGCATTTATAGCCGACACCGCCGCATTCTATTACGGCAAAACCGGCCTCCATGTGTATGAGCGTCCCTCTCAGGCTGTAGAGCATTTATTTCAAACCCCTTTTGTACATCATTTCACGCAGACGGCTGCCGGAGGCCTGCGTATGGCAGATTGCAATAGCGAGCGCGTCGGCCGTATCGTCCGGTTTTGGAACCTTTTCGAGGCGCAGCAGCCTGCGCGTCATCTCCATTACCTGCGGCTTTTTCGCCTGCCCGTAGCCGGTTACCGCTGTTTTCACCTGAAGCGGCGTGTATTCAAACACATCCAGGCCGTTTTTCTGCGCCGCCAATAGGATAACCCCCCTGGCCTGCGCCACGTTGATGGCCGTTTTCTGGTTGTTCTGGAAATAAAGCTGCTCGATTGCAAGCGCCTGCGGTTTATACTTTTCAATTATGGCGCAAAGCTCGTCATAAATAACCTCTAACCGTCTGTTGAAAGGCTCTGTTGCCGGCGTTGTAACCGCGCCGAAGCCAAGAGGTGCGAACGCGTTGTTCTGAAACGTAATGGCGCCCCATCCTACAATAGCGTAACCTGGGTCAATCCCCAAAACAATCACAGAAATCCGTTCCTCCCCTGTCAAAGCACAATTTTGTCATTCTATCCTTGTATTATAGCATATAGGCACTTTACGGGCAAGAAAAAGAATCCTAATTTACACTTCATTAAAAAACAGGAATGTAAGCCGGCAAATGGGCCATGTTTTTTGCACTTGTTATAAAAGAATAGGTATCTTCGTTCCATTTTATGGGCGGTTTTATAGATTTATCCGTATAAATCAAAAAAAGGACTTGCTTTTTTTAAATCGTTTGGCTATAATAGAACAGCAGCAAATTTGGACGTTTAGCTCAGCTGGCTAGAGCATTCGCTTGACGTGCGAAGGGTCAGCGGTTCAAGTCCGTTAACGTCCACCAAAACGGGGCAGGAAAATTCCTGCCCCGTTTTTTTATATAAATAGTAAAGCCGCATCAGCAACCTATTGGCCGCTGATGCGGCTTAATCTTTCAGAATTATTTCTGGCTTTACGTTTGCCTGTCTGCCCGAAAAAGTTTGGGAATGAGCATGTATACCTTATTCGTCAATACCCTGCAGGCCCAATCCACCTTGAACAGACATTACAAATATACTTTTTTCAACAGCCAAATTATCAGGATTTCAAACATCAAAATGCACAGAAAGACGCCAATATAAATAATGGGCGGCATATAAACCGCGTTGTACACGCTGTAAATATTCCCCATTAAATCAAATGGCTTTACTTCTGCGTCGACTGATAATGACCCGTGGTACATATCCGACTCTCTGGAAAAGCAGTACCTCCAGCCGATGGAATCTGTTTTTCCTTCCGCTTTTTTTATTTCCAGCGTATATTTTCCGCCTGATTTTTGCCGGATATCCGGTACGGATAGCTTTAAAAGCCCGTCCTTCCCCACGTCAGCGCCCGAAACGGCGCTTTGCAGCAGGACCCCCGATTCACCGGTTGAAAGTGTAATAAGGTAACTTGCATCCCCGCCAAGCTTTGCCGCCTGCAATTCGACCGTATTGAAGGCCTTGTCCGTAAAAAACGTCTGCGTCAGCGTACTGTTCTGTTTCGCTAAGTTTTTTATCTGTTTTAAATTTGAGGTATTGCTGCAAAGGATGCTTACATCCCGGTATTCTCCCATTTCCTGCGTAAAATCGCCGTATCGCGCAATACCAAAGGAAAGCGTCGTGAGCAAAACGGCTGCGGAAACCGAACAAAAAGCAATCTTTTTCCAAGCTGTTTTCTTACGCCTCCACTTACCCGAAATATACCCGTCAATTGTTTCAAGCCCGTGCACGGACAGCACTGTAAGCAGAAACAAAAATGGAATACAGTAGGACTGCTTTGCCTCCCATATTAAATAAAAAAGCATCCCCCCGAACAGCGATAGTACAAACAAAAACAGCGGCGAACGCCGTTTACTGAAAAACTGCCCCGCAAGGCTTACAAGCACCAGCAAAAGCAGAGCGAGCCGGAACACCTGGCAATAGAGCAGAAGAAAATCGTTCCTGTCCCCCGCGACGTAATCATAAAGCGGCGTATATGCCGCGTTCTGCTTGATACGCACCGTATAATCCGCGCTGCCCTCCGACCAGGTCAGGCAGTGTTTTTGGGCAAGATGGACGGCCAGGCCCGGCATGCCGTATTCACGCAGTGTCTTTTTGATTTCTTCTATATTTGCCTTTGTCTTTTCTTCCTTTGTCTCAAACTGGGCTGTAAAACGCTGGTCTTCCGCATTGACCGAGCCGTTCGTATGGAGTCCCATCATTATCCAGTGCGTGATTGGAAAATTTCCGGAACCATCCTGATAATAGCGGCCGATTACGCCGTTTACGCAGAAAAAGGCCGGAACGGACACGCAGACACAGCAAGCTGTAATCAACAGCGACTTCATTAATTTTTTATGGGACCTTGAAAACCAGATAAGAAAGCAAATGAAAAACGCGATTGCAAAGACTGCGACAATGGGACGGATGAAGTACCCCAGCACCGCAGTCGCCGCAAATAATACCGCCTCCGCCGCAAGGAACGGATAGCGCGTTTCTTTTAGCAAGCTTGCACCCAAATACAGCAAAGCGGCGACAAACGGCATACAAAGAGAAACGGAATAGACCCAGGGAGCTGTCAGGTACATAATGGGGCTCAACACACTGACAAACAGCGCGTTGCATGCAAAACGGATTCCAAAAAGCTTTTTAACCGCCAGATAAATAAGAATCTCCGAAAGAAACAGGCAAAAAGCGTTTAATATAATAGATGCAAGGTAATAATTGCTGAAGCCAAGCGCAGATACTGCTTTGAAAAATCCGCTCAGCAAAAGAATGAGCAAATTATTGTTTGCGTAGCGGGCAAAGTAAGAAATCGAAGTATCAATCACACTGTTAGGGATTTTTGCCAGAACAAGCGCCTGGTCCTGTACGATGTAGCTGTCCGTCGTAGGGATTGACTGGAAATTGCAGACCGTAACAACGTACAGCAGGGCGCAGACGGCAAAAAGCACCGCAGAAAAAATTGTAAGCCCTTTCGGACTCAGCCTTTTAGAAAAATGGAGCCACAGTAAAAACGCTGCGCAGAGGGTAAGCGCACCGGCAATCACCAGCCCCCACGTCCACGGGGAAAAGCCCATAAAAAAACCGTTACCGACAAATTGCCCTGCGTTTTTATCAATCAGGACAACCGACCCGAGGCACGCAGCAAGCGTCAGCAAAAAAGTAAACAAAATTACAAATTTTATAAATATACGTTTCATCTGCATATAATCAAAAATTTCATTTTTTTCAATACGCTCCATTTTTTAAGAATCGGTCATGGTACCTATCATTTCTATTATCCAATTGGAAAAAAGCGTCCTGGCATTCAACTGCTTACATATTTATCCAAACCTGACGAAAATTTTACTCATATCAATAAATGGGTAAATTAAATTTACAATTGCTGTTAACAGGAATAATCCGGCACAAACCGACGCCCAGACAAAAATAACGTTTGCCAGCATACTGGACCGCTTTTGCGGATTCGCGTCCCGTATATTATGCGGGTCAGCGATTTGTTTATAGTCGATACGAACCATAGACGGCGTGGACAGCGTAACGCCCTTCGGCAGCGCCAGTTGTTTCTGCCTAATTAACTTGCACAGGGAACAAAACGCCATATACCACAACGTAATTGTTATCATGAGAAAAATAGAAAACGAGCTTCCTTTTGCGGAAAAGAAACCAACAAAACGGCAGCCCAAAAAAAGCAGGGGAAACTCAGCGAGCGCGAACGCTAAGGGAAACAAAAAATAAAATATGGATAGCTTTTCTGTTTTTTCCTTATTAACCATATAAAAATAATTCCCAGCCGCCGCTAACATGACAAGCCCAATTACAGCGGAGCTGGCCGTATCGGTAAACAAATTTTCGCTCTGAAAGAACTGCCAGACAATCCAATAAAAATTCCCGAAGAAAAAATATACCGCAGTAAATGCCGCAAACCTCTTTTTTCCCATCCCATCGCACATCCTCATTTTTTATTGTTGTAAAACAATCTATTTTTTCTGTATTTTACCATTTTTCTGCAAATACAGCAAGAATTCATTCTAAATGAGAATAAATTTCACTATTTCATTTGAAAACCTGTTCCTCAATTTTCCGCGGTTTTTCATTGGAACAACGCATAGAATAATAGTATTATTTTAAAGGAGCGGTGATAAATGGAAGATAAAAAAAGTTATGTTGACGAACGCCATATTCCCCTCGTGACCGACGAGCTGATTGACCAGCGCCTGAAGGTTGGCCCGCGCAACATTACGCTGTCCGGCGCCGAGCATTATGAAATGGATATAGAGGACCATAATGCCAAGCCCTCACAGTATGGTGTGGACGAGATGCGCGACTGGAGCATTGTAAACGAAAAATGACCGGCAAAAGCCGGTCATTTTACTTTTTCGAGCGTTACCGTATTGCCTCCATAGGTAAGCTCAATCTGGTCGCCAGAAAGATTGTATTTGAATTCATAGCGTTCGTTCAGATTGCTGTCCGTAACGGTGATGCTGTCGTCGTTAACGACGCATTCACCTGCAATCTGCATCTTGGCGCCGCCGCCCGCTTTTATGTTGAACGCCGCGGTATCGCCGTTGAAGCTTAAATCGATTGTGGACTGATAGTCCCCTTTCCCGTGCCAGGCGTTCGCTTTGAGCTCATCCGCCTCGCTCTGGACGGCTGTTCTTGTGCAGGAACATAAGAGCGTTAAAATGATACAGACGGGAAGTAAAACCAAAAATATTTTTCTTTTCATACACAGCACCTCTTTTTCAGTCTTTTACAGAATATACCTTCTCTCCATGCCTATCATATGACAAATGAATCGGCCTTATTCTCCCATTTTGTCGAAGGAAAAAAATTAGGAATTCGTACAGCTTCAATTATCTGACGGCTTATATAAACCGTATAAAAAAGGAAAAGAAGGATTGTAAAAAAGACGGGCAGGGTATATAATGAAAGTAATGTACTGACTACAAGGGTTCGTCCCGCGTAAAAAGGCATGGGAATTTATAATATTCGGAGGGTATTTGCGCCCTTCTCCCATCCCGCGCCTTTTTATGAGGACGCGGGATTTTTTATGAAAGGAACCCGAACCGCCTTTTCAGCAGAAAGGATGAAATTATGGAAACGAGAATCGCCCTAATCGGCATATTGGTGGAGAGTCAGGAGAGCGTCGGCCAGATGAACCAGCTGCTTTCCGACTTCGGCGATTATATCGTCGGCAGGATGGGCATCCCATACCGGCAGAAGAATATCAACGTCATCAGCGTCGTGGTAGACGCACCGGCGGACGTTATCAGCGCGCTTTCGGGAAAGCTCGGTATGCTCTCCGGCATGACGACGAAAACGGTTTACTCTAAAAAATAAGGGAGGCAGGATATGAGAGGGCTTATCGATAAGCTTTGCCGGGAACGAACGCTTTCCAAGGAAGAGTTTACGGAGCTGCTGCATCATGCGGACGACAGCGGTTTATCCGGATACCTTTTTTCCCTTTCCTCTAAAACCGCAAGGGAGCATTTCGGCAATCGAATTTACATAAGAGGGCTGATAGAGTTTTCTAACTACTGTAAAAACAACTGCTATTACTGCGGAATCCGCGCGGCAAATAAAAGCCTGGAGCGCTACCGGCTGGAGCAGGAGGAAATCCTTTTCTGCTGCGGGCAGGGGTACGGCCTCGGCTTTCGTACCTTTGTTCTGCAGGGCGGCGAGGACCCGTATTTTACAGATGAACGTTTCTGCTCCATCATCCGTGAAATCAAAGCGCGGTTTCCCGAATGTGCCGTTACGCTTTCCATCGGGGAGCGCAGCCGGCAAAGCTACCAGGCGTTCTTTGACGCGGGCGCGGACAGGTTTTTGCTGCGGCACGAAACGGCGGACAGCGGCCATTACGGAAGGCTCCATCCGGAAAATTTAAAGCTAAAAAACCGGATGCGGTGCCTCCGCGACCTAAAAGAAATCGGGTTCCAGACGGGTACGGGCTTTATGGTGGGCTCGCCGTATCAAAAGACGGAATTTCTTGCCGAAGACCTGCTGTATCTTGAAAAGCTCCATCCGCAGATGGTTGGAATCGGCCCGTTCCTGCCGCACTGCGACACGCCTTTCCGCAACGAACCGCCGGGCAGCACGCAGCTTTGCCTTTTTTTAATCGGGATAATACGCCTGATGCTCCCAAACGCCCTGATTCCAGCAACTACGGCGCTGGCAACGGCAGACAAGAACGGGCGCGAAAAGGGAGTACTGGCAGGCGCGAACGTCGTAATGCCAAACCTCTCCCCCTTACGCAGCCGTAAGCAATACGCGCTCTACAACAATAAAATCAGCACCGGAGAGGAGGCGGCGGAGGGGCTTGCGCTGCTGAAAAAGAAGATGTCGTCAATCGGCTATGAGGTTGTGGCCGGCCGGGGAGATTATCAACCGGAGGGAACACAATATACAAATCGTATAATCAAGCGTTAATATTACATAAATCCAGCGGACAGAAAGGAAATGACAGCATGTATAATCCAAAATCTAAAAAGGCTGAGGAGTTCATAGACCATCAGGAAATCCTCGATACGCTCGAATACGCGCAGCAGAACAGGCATAACAGGGAGCTTATTGACAGCCTGATTGAAAAAGCGAAGGAATGCAAGGGGCTTTCCCACCGGGAAGCGGCAGTCCTTTTAGAGTGCGATTTACCGGAGGAAAACGAAAAGATTTTTAAGCTTGCAAAGGAAATTAAGGAACGGTTTTACGGAAAGCGCATCGTTATGTTTGCGCCGCTTTATCTTTCCAATTACTGCGTAAACGGCTGCACCTATTGCCCTTACCATCACCAGAACAAGCATATTTGCCGCAAAAAGCTGACACAGGAGGAAATCAGGCAGGAGGTCATAGCGCTCCAGGACATGGGACATAAGCGCCTGGCGCTCGAAACGGGCGAGGACCCCGTGAACAACCCGCTCGATTATGTTCTGGAAAGCATCGAAACCATCTATTCCATCAAGCATAAAAACGGCGCGATCCGGCGCGTGAATGTAAACATTGCGGCAACGACCGTCGAAAACTACAGGAAGCTCAAGGACGCGGGTATCGGCACCTATATTTTGTTCCAGGAAACCTACCACAAGGAAAACTATGAGGCGCTCCATCCGACAGGCCCGAAGCACAACTACGCTTACCATACCGAGGCGATGGACCGCGCGATGGAGGGCGGTATCGACGACGTGGGCTGCGGCGTGCTGTTCGGCCTGAACCTTTACCGATACGATTTTGTCGGCCTGCTGATGCACGCCGAGCATCTGGAGGCGGTGTTCGGCGTTGGCCCGCATACCATCAGCGTGCCGCGCATCTGCCCGGCGGATGATATTGACCCCGGCGAGTTTTCCAACGCGATTTCCGACGAAATTTTTGAAAAGATTGTCGCGGTTATCCGCATCTGCGTGCCGTACACAGGCATGATTATCTCGACCAGGGAGTCGCAGAAAACAAGGGAGCGCGTGCTTGATTTGGGCATTTCGCAGATAAGCGGCGCGTCGCGCACGAGTGTGGGCGGCTACTGCGAGCCGGAGCCGGAGGAGGAAAACTCCGCCCAGTTCGACGTAAGCGACAGGCGCACGCTCGACGAGGTGGTAAACTGGCTGTTGGGGCTTGGGTATATCCCGAGCTTCTGTACCGCCTGCTACCGCGAGGGCCGCACGGGCGACCGCTTTATGCGGCTGGTCAAGTCGGGACAGATTGCAAACTGCTGCCAGCCCAACGCTTTGATGACGCTCAAGGAATACCTGGAGGATTACGCAAGTGAAGACACCAGGCAAAAGGGTGAGCGCGTCATTTCACAGGAGCTTAAAAAGATACCGAATGAAAAGGTAAAGAAAATCGCGGAGGAGTACCTTCTGGAGCTCAAGGAAGGAAAACGCGATTTCCGTTTTTAAAAACAGGAAAGTAATTTGGGACAGGGAAATCAAACGCAGAGGAGAATGTGATATGAGCCTTCAGGACACACCACGCGCAGGCCGGCTGCACATCGGCCTGTTCGGCAAACGAAACGCGGGGAAATCCTCGCTTGTAAACGCGCTGACGAACCAAAAGATTTCCCTTGTATCGGACGTTGCGGGAACGACGACCGACCCCGTGTATAAATCGATGGAAATCCATGGAATCGGCCCGTGCGTATTTATCGATACCGCCGGCTTTGACGATACCGGCGCGCTTGGAAAACAGCGTGTGGAGCAGACGGTAAAGGCAATGGAGAAAACGGACGTCGCCGTTATGCTTTTTTCGCAGGAGCCGGACGACGAGGAAAACAAGTGGCTTGCCCTTCTGAAAAAGCAAAACACGCCCGTCATCCCCGTCATCAACAAGGCGGACATATTGGCCAATATCGACGCGCTTTCAGCGTCTGTCGCCTCAGCCTGCCAAAGGGAGCCGGTCGTCGTAAGCGCCGTGACGGGGCAGGGTATCGATAAGCTGCGCCAGGCACTGGTTGAATCTGTTCCGGATGAGCTTACCGAAATCACTATCACCGGGAGCCTTGTCGGGGAAAACGATTTGGTGCTGCTCGTGATGCCGCAGGATATCCAGGCGCCCAAGGGCAGGCTTATCCTGCCGCAGGTACAGACGCTGCGCGAGCTGCTCGACAAAAAATGCATTGTCATGAGCGTTACGACCGACAAGCTCACACAGGCGCTCGATTCCCTTTCCCGCCCGCCGAAGCTGATAATCACCGATTCGCAGGTGTTCAAAGCCGTATATGAGCGAAAGCCTCCGCAGAGCAGGCTGACCTCCTTTTCCACGCTGTTTGCGCAGTATAAGGGCGATATCGACTATTTTGTCAAAAGCACGCAGGCGCTCGAGCTGCTCGGCGAAAACGGCAGGGTGCTTATTGCCGAGGCCTGTACGCATGTACCCTTGAAGGAGGACATAGGGCGTGAGAAAATCCCAAAGCTTTTGCGAAAGCGGTATGGGGAAAAGCTCACCATCGACCATGTAAACGGCGCGGACTTCCCGCGGGATTTGAGCGGGTACGATTTGGTTATCCACTGCGGCGCGTGCATGTTCAACCGCCGGTATGTGCTGTCGCGCGTAGCACAGGCAAAGGAACAGCGGGTTCCCATGACAAACTACGGCGTGGTGCTTGCCTATCTTTCGGGGATTCTTGATAAAATCGATTATTAAAATGAGGGGGGAACCAAATGGTTCCCCCCTCATTTTAGATATGTTTTTATTTTTATAAAGCTTTCAATTTTCGTTCCTCCCAAGGCATTTTTTTCGCTCCCTTTCCCAAGTTTTTATGCCTTGAGTTTACCTTTTTTTGTTACCTATGTCTATGGGTTTTCTGTTACCTATCTTATTGGGATATACATCGAAAGGGTTCCCTTGGAAAAGCGCTCGAAGAGGGGTTATGGGCATCAGGATGCCGGGAGCAATGCGCCAAATCATGGGCTTTTCTGGCTCTGGCTTCGTTATCGTCCTCCGAAGGCGCAAGCCTTCGTTCGTCCTCTGCCTCGCCATAACCGATAAAAGCCTCATGATTTGGTTCGAAGAAGTTTGAAAAGAGAAAGCTCCGCCGGTTGCAAGCAAAGCGAACAAGCCATGCTGGCGCATGGCGCGTGAGTATTGCGCAGATAGCGGTGGAGATGGCCTTTTCAAACCGCATTGGCTCCGGTACCCTGATGTCCTGAAAAGAGGGAAACCGCCGAAACGGTTTTTCCTCTTTTGTCTGAACAAAAATGTTTTATGAAGAAACCCAAGAAATACGACGTTTCAAGAAAGAAAATGAAACGGAACGTTTTAAATAAAAAGAGAGGGAGCCCATGTGAATGGGTTCCCTCCCAAAAGCAGATTGCTCTAAAAGTATTAAGCCTGGTATTTTAGTCCGCCCGGCTCCCAGTTTTGAATTGCCTCATAATATTCCTTGGCATATTCTTTGGCAAGCGGGAGATTGTGCTCCAGGTAATTGCCGCATTCTGCGGCGGACGTCCCGGGAATTTCCCCCTCATACTCCGCGATGCCCCTGATGATTTCCTGAATCAGGGCAATCGCCTGTTCATGCGCTGTGCCGCGCAGCAGAAAATAAAAGCCTGTCCGGCAGCCCATCGGGCCAAAATATATTACGTTGTCCTTCAGGCCGGAATTACGCGCCATGGTCGCAAAAAGATGCTCGATGGTATGCATGGCCGCCGTCTCCAGAAACGGCGGGGTATTGGGCTTTACAAAGCGCAGGTCGTAGGTGAAAATATCCCCGTCTGCGCGCGATAGGTAAATTCCCGGCGTCAGCTTGTTGTGGTCCACCTGAAAGCTCGCGATTTTATCCATGAAAGTCTCTCCTTTTTAAATAATAAACGGTTTCCCGCCCGAAAGCGCCGCGGCGTCGCCGCCTGTAAGAAACGCGTCCGCCATTCTCCTGGACAGGGCGTCCGCCTGTTCAAACAGGTCAAAGAAGCTGTCCGTACGGGGTGTGCCGCCGCCGTCCCACTCGTTGTTCGCAATATTGGCGTAATCGTATGTATCGTCCTCCGTGATGCTTCGGTACATCACAGAGGAGCAGGGCGCGCTGCGCTTTTTCTTTTCCCGGCGCAGGATGAAATCCTTTTTGAGCCCTGTCCGGTCAGTATGCTTCCTCAGCCATTTTTGATAGTATTTCGCGCCCTGCGCAATATCGTCCAGGGTTACTTCCCTTTGTAGGGCCGCGCGTGCCAGCATGGGGAAAAGGACGGCGATATGCTGGGTGACGGTTTCGTCCTTCGGCGCGCAGGAAATCAGACTGACGGAGCTTGGCAGGTCGCTTTTTTCATAACGCAGCAGAATCACGTCGAGGTTCACCTCGATAAGGTTGTGCGTGATGTTTTCCGTAAGGCCAGCCTCTGCCGAAGCAATTTTCCCCGCGCCGTACAGGACAAACGGGTGCGCTGTGCTGTCAAATGCGTAATGTGTAAAAAAACCAAGCGCATAGCTTTTGTCGATGTCGTTTTTTGTATCCCGCGCGAAGGACGCGATATAAGAAAGCGTTTGGTACGGGTCACTGCGGTGCAGGGAACCGGCTAGCTCCTGCATTTCCTTTTCCGGATGCGCATACAGAAAATCCGGCCCCTGCGCGCCCCAATAGAGCGCGTTTTGATTTATCTGGAAATCAGGATACGCCTGCTGCAAATAGGCAGACATCCGGCCCGCGAGCAGATAATGCGATATTACGGAGGGCATGGCGGTAACTCCTTTCGGGTAATCGGTTATTTGTTTAAATCCCAATCGGCATATTTTCCGTAGTGGCTGATTGAGGAGTCGAACGCCGCTTTATCCGTGCGTTCACCATCGATGTAGCACTGCGGGTCTTTGTCGTCCGAAGATTTTGTAACTGCCTTATAATCGGGGGATTCCTGTGTATATTTGCCGTCCTCATACTTATTGAAGCGGAATTCAACCGTTTGCTTGCTGCCTGACGTCCGGTATTCTTCGCATAAGACGATAGAATTCGTCGAGCTGTCCACATAAAGGTCGAGCCTGCAAACTTTATCGCTGTCTGTCGATTTCTGAAAAGCGGTGGAACGCTTTACGTCGTCGCCCGTTTGCTTTACAACATCAATCCGACAGCTGCGGCTGCCGGTGTAATAGAGCAGCAGCTCCTTGACGCTGTCGCCGTCAACATCGGCAAGCTTGCTTGCATAAAGCGCGAGCGTCGCGTTGTTGTCGCCGGTGATAACTTTTTCCTTGACGGAATCGAGATATTTGTTGAGTACCTCAGAATTGTCACGCACTGTGACTTCGGCAGAGGCAATGGGGGATATAAAACAGGAAAGCTCGGCAATCACGGTGCACTTTCCCTCGTTTTTCGCCGTAATAACGCCGGTTTGGCTGACCTGCCCCGTTTCCGGGGCGGAGCTTGACCATTTGAGTCTTTTCAGGTATGCTTCCTCCAAATCTACGACTGGAAGCGCCTTTTCATATTTTCCGCTGATAAGGGTCAGGGAGCGCTTCACATAGCCGCTGAATTCAGGGTAAGCGTTTTGGAGGGAGGAGAGTGCCTCCAGGTATTCCGGTTCTTCTGTTTTTTTACCGTCTATGGTAAACTCGCCCTTTTCAGGGACATTGCTGTTCTTTTTATAGGTGTATACGTCCTTCAGGACCTTTACGGAGGAAAGCTTGTCTCCTTCCAGGCGGTAAATTGTGACGCGGCGTGTATTTTGCGTTTCGCCGTTCTGGATTTCCGTTGCCTTGATGTAGAGATTTTTGTCCTTGTCGGTACAGACGGCCTCCTCATACGATGTACCGCCGTGCGTAAGCAGTGTCTCGGGCTTGTCGAACGTCTTGACGGAAACCGGCTTATTATCCTGGAGCCTTACAACCTCTGCTCCGGTTGCCGCGCCGGCCTGGTATTCTATCAAAAGCTCATAATGGCCGTCCCCGTCGATGTCGAGGATTTTACACTGTGAAAGCTTGATTGCCGCCTCTTTTTTATTTACCTTTATTTTCTGGCTCAGAGGCAGCCCTGACAAATATTCATTTAACAGGTTGATTTCCTCAATGCGGCTGTCCGTGACTTTCAAGGAAAGCTCCGCGGAGACGGCCTTTTCCGCCATAGAACGCACCGTTATGGTACAGCTGCCCGCGGAAAGCGCGGTAACCTTGCCGCTGCTGTCAACGGATGCGATATTCTCATCCGAGCTTTCCCATACGACCTCTTTGTTTTCCGCGTCCAGCGGCGTAAACAAGGCCTTTAAAGCAAGCGTTTCCCCATATTTCAATTCCATCTTCCCGTTTTCAATCGCAAGCGCCGTTAAAGAGGATTTTGTAGGCGCCTGGGTTGGCGGTTGCGTTGCGGGTTCCGTGGCGGACTGCGTCGCGTAGGTACGCGCGACCAGGTTTGTCACGAGTGACGGGTTGAACAACAGGACGCCGGCCGCAGCCGCGCAGACGGCTGCGACAGATACCATTGTAATTAAAATAGCCTTGTGCTTCATAGGAGGGATATTCCTTTCAACGTGAATTACGGCGGAAGAACGCTTCCAGTTCCTTCCGGGTTCACTCATATTGTTGACACTTCTGTTATCAATTATAAATTGACGGTGCAATAAGGTCAACAAAAAGCGGGAAATATTATGGCGAAACGCCCCGAATACAGAAATTTCCTGAAGAAAAAAGGCCTCCGTTTAAACGGAGGCCCAAAACGCGCACGGTAAAATTAATTTAGTTGAGGTCTTCGGCAAACTCGATATCCGGCGACATTGCCGAAACATCCGTGGCTGCGCCTTCCAGGGCTGAAGCTGCGCCGGTCGGCGTTATAGAAGCCTGCGCACCGGCTGCCGTTTCAGGGGAAAGCGCGGAGGCCGCCTTGGAGGATGCCGCGGACGATGGGGATGCGGAGGAAGCGGCGGACGTTGCGGTTTGCCCTGATGAATGCATCCGTCCCTCATGGTCGGTCGTATAGGAGCCCTTTAACAGGATTTGGGAAATTGGGACGATTTCATAGCCCTCGCCCTTAATCATTTCGATAATCATCGGGAGCGCCTCCGGCGTGTTTTTCGCGCCGTTATGCAGCAGGACAATACTGCCGGGCTGCAGCTTTTTCTTGATGCGGTCAACCATCTGCTGCGGCGTGGGGTCTTTCCAGTCGAGGCTGTCAATGTCCCACTGGACGCAGTACATATTGATGCTGTTGACCGTTTCTACGAGCGTGTTGTTGTAGTCCCCATAGGGCGGGCGGAATAAGGTCGGGCGCTTGCCGATGAGCTTTTCGACCTTATCGTTGCAGTCGTTCAGCTCGTCGAGCATCTGCTTGCTGCTCATCTGCGGCATATGCGGGTGGGTGCTCGAATGGTTGCCCACGTCATGGCCGGCCTTCGCGATGTCCTTGACCGAATCCGGATATTTTTCTACCCATTGGCCGACGAGGAAAAATGTAGACTTTACCTTATATTTATCGAGAATATCCAGCAGCGTCTGCGTTTGCTCGTTGCCCCACGCGGCGTCGAAGGATATGCTCACAACCTTCTCTTCTTTTTCGACACAATAAATTGGTATTTTACGTTCCGTTGTCGATGCGCTCACTACCCCGCTGTAGCTGCTGAAGCATATGGAAACCGCAAGGATGCACGCAATGACACAGCAGCCGAGAATCAGAAGCCTTTGCTTGGTGAAAACAAAAAATTTCATAACGAATCCCCCTTATACACATGTGTATGCGGGGGACGGCGTTAGAATTCTATTAATTTCCGCTTGAGGCGACGATATCGTACATACTGAACATCGGCACGACGATAGAGATGACTACCGTTCCGACGACAACGCCGATGAGAATCGTCATGGCGGGCGTCATGGCGTCTGTCAGGCGCTTGGTGGACTCATCCGCCTGCTGCTCGTACATATCGGCCATTTTTTTGAGAGAATCGGCAAGCATGCCGCTTTCCTCGCCGACGCGTATCATCGAGACGAGCATGGAATCGAAAACAGGATAACGCGACATGGAAACGTTTATCGGCGTGCCGATTTTCACGTCCTCGATAATCTGGTTCATGCAGTCCTTCATGTAAAGGTTCGGGATGACGTCCCGTGAAAGCTCCAGCGAGCGCAGGATGCTGACGCCCGCGTCTGACAGCGTGGCCATCATGCGGCAGAAGCGCGAAATGTGCGATAGGCGCATAACCGTTCCCACCAGCGGGATTTTAAGCTGTACCTGGCTCCAGCGCATGGCAAAGCTTTCGTTGTATTTTTTGAGCGCCTTGAACCCGAACACGAGCGCAAGCACCGCAGCGATAATGATGTACCAGTAATGGATGATGACGTCAGAAACGCCCATAATGAACTGCGTAATGCCCGGCAGCTCGGAATCGAAGCTTGCAAACAGGTTTGCAAACGTCGGGATAACGAGTATCGACAGGACAAGAATCAATACAACGGTCAGGCCGAGCAGGAAGATGGGGTAGCCCATCGCGCTCTTGATTTTTCCGGACAGGGAAATTTCCTTTTCCAGAATCAGGGCGCACTGCTCAAACGACATATCGAGCCGCCCGTTCGCCTCGCCCGCCTGCACGATATTGATGACAATCGCGGGGAACGCGCGGAACTTTGCCATAGAGCCGGAAAGCGGTACGCCGTTATAAAGCTCCTTATTGATTTCCGCCAGGATGCTCCGTACGTTTTTGTCCTTTTCTGTATCAATCAAGACCTCCATCGCAAGGGAAAGGGAGATGCCCGCCTTCATCATAAGCCCCATCTGGTGCATCATGGCGAGCAGCTTTTTTTTCTTGATTTTTACCTTGTGGATGTCGCGGGTGTTTAAATCCTTTTCCCAAATGCTTTTATTGGCATTTAGCTCCGCGGCCTCCCTGAACTCGTCAATCGAAAGGGCCGTCAGGCCGCGCGCCTGCAGGTTTTTCCTGATTTCATCCCGCGAGCCGCCGACCATCTCGCCCTTGTATTTCCTGTTTTTGCTGTTGACAGCGGTGTATACATACTTCAAGCGTGTCCCACCTTTTTCTTTTCCTTACTTATCTTGCGGAATTCATCCCGCCGTACATGCCGCCCATGCTTGCCTGCGGCATATCCTGCTGCGCTCCGACGTCGAAGCTGTATTGCTGCGCCGTCTGCGGCGTGATAAAGCCGGTTTCGAGCAGCAGCTGGATGCTCGCCTTCATAGTCGTCATGCCTGTATTTTTGTTGAGCTGTATCATCTGCTCCATCTGCGCGATTTTGTTCTCGCGGATGAGGTTTGCGATTGCGGAGTTTACAAACATAATTTCAAACGCGCCGATTCGCCCGGGTCTGTCCGCACGCGGCAGCAGCCTCTGGGAAATGACCGCCTTGAGCGTTGTGGAAAGCTGTCCGAGCGCCTGCTGCTGGCGTTCCACGGGATACATATCGATTAACCGGTCGATTGTTTTGGCGGCGCCCTCCGTATGGAGCGTCGAGAAAACGAGATGCCCCGTTTCAGCGGCGGAAAGCGCAATCGACATCGATTCCAAATCGCGTATCTCGCCCATTAAAATGACGTCGGGGTCTTCCCTCAATACGGCGCGCAGCGCGGCGCCGTAGGATTCGCTGTCCGTGCCGATTTCCCGCTGGTTGATGACGCAGCGGATAGGCGTGTGGACGTATTCAATTGGGTCCTCTATCGTGATGATGTGCAGGTCCTTCGTCTTGTTGATTTCGTTGATTAGGGCGGCGAGCGTCGTTGATTTGCCGCTTCCTGTCGGGCCTGTTACGAGCACAAGGCCTTCCCGCAGGCTCAATACCTTCGAGACAGAGGGGGGGAGGCTCAAAGCGCTCAGCTGAGGCGTCTGCGCGTTGATGATACGCATGACAAGCGTGACGCCCGCGCGCTGGCGAAACGCGTTGATGCGGAACCGCCCGTAGTTATTTATATTGGCGGACGCGTCGGCGTCGCCCGTTTGACAAAATTTTTGGAACGCCTCCGGTGACAGCACGGCTTCAATACAGTCAGTAACCGCCTGCTGTGTAAGGACAGGCTCGCTTTCATCAAAGCAGATTTTGCCGTTTATACGGACAGCGGGGCGGTTGCCCGCAGATAAATGAATATCGGACGCGCCGTTTAACACGGCGTTTTTTACGAATGAATCAAAATCCATATGGGTAATCCCTCCAGCGGATTTAAACAATATCGTCGTCGATTGTGGTATCGATCATGGTGGCAAGGGAAATCGTCCCGTTTAAAACGAGCCGCCTTAAATTTTCCCGCATGGGGAGCATCCCCTCAGAAAGCGCGATTTCATTGATATGCGCCGTGCTTTCCCCCGAGTGGATTGCCGCTTTTATTTTAGGGGAGACAGGCATGATTTCATGCACCGCGATTCTTCCCTTCGTACCCGTTTTGTTGCACTTGTCGCAGCCCTTTTCGCGGTAGAGCTTCTGGCGGGTTCCGGCGGGGAAGCCTAAAAACCTCAGCTCCTCGTCGCTTGCGAAATACGGCTCCCGGCAGTTGGGGCACAGCCTGCGCACGAGCCTCTGCGCCACAACGCCGAGCACCGCCGAGGTGACCATGAAAGGCTCTACGCCCATATCGACCAGGCGGATGATAGAGCTTGCGGCGTTATATGTGTGGAGCGTGGAAAGGACAAGATGGCCCGTAATGGCGGCGGAAGACGCGATTTCCGCCGTTTCGCGGTCGCGAATCTCGCCAATCATGACAATATCGGGGTCCTGCCTCAAAATCGAGCGCAGGACGCTTGCGAACGTAAGGCCCGCCTTGTCGTTGATATCGACCTGCGTGATACCGGGGATAATCATTTCCACAGGGTTTTCGACGGTGACGATGTTGATGTCGTCGCGCTGTATTTCCTTGAGCGCCGTGTAAAGCGTCGTCGTTTTGCCGGAGCCGGTAGCGCCGGCGAGCAGGATAATTCCCCGGTGGCTTTTGAGCAGCTTTTCAAATACGGCAAGGTTTTCGGGCAGGAACCCGATGTCGTATTTATCGAGCGTAATGCCGAGCGCCGTCGTAATTCTGATAACGATTTTCTCGCCGAACACGCTCGGCAGGGAGGAGATTCGCATATCCACCTCGGTAAGGCCGGCGCGGTAATTGATGCGCCCGTCCTGCGGTACGCGCTTTTCTGCAATATTCATGCCGCCGATAAACTTGATACGGCTTGTGACCGAGGGAATCAAATCCGGCCCGGTTTCCAGGTATTTTACCAGCTTGCCGTCTACGCGAAAGCGGATGAGCATTTTCTTTTCCAAGGGCTCAATGTGGATGTCGCTTGCCTTCTGGTGGACGGCCTCTTCAATCATATTATTGACAAACCGGATAATCGGCTGGTCTTCCGTCGCGGCCTGCGCGGCCTCCAGCTCGTCGCTCTGCCCCTTCGTCATCTGGGAGCTTACAAATTCCTGCGCGTCGTCAAACGCCTTCTTTGTGGCGTAAACCTCGCGCTGCTTCTCCTTGATAGCGGAGCTTTCCGCCAATACGGCGTTGATGCGCAGCTTTGTGTAGATGCCCAGCGTATTGATTGCCTTATAGTCGAGCGGGTCGGACAGCGCGGCCGTCAGCACCTTATTGTCCAGCCGGATAGGAATGACGTTGTTGGATACCGCGATGTTTTCCGGTACGATTTCCGAAATCTTTGGGTCGATTTCCACCGCGCCCAAATCAATATACTGCATGGAAAACTGCTTTGCAAGCGCCTGGCACAGCGTCTGCTCTGTAATCAGCTTTTCTTCGAGCAGGATTTCGCCGAGATGCTTATCGGTTTCCTTCTGCCGGGCAAGCGCCTTTTGCAGCATTTCAGGCGTTATGGCGTTCATATTGATTAAAATCTGTCCGATTTTCAGGCTGGAACCTCTCATTCAAATACTCCTTTGTTTGCTTAGGGTCTTTCTTTTATATGCCCAACAGGCTGAGGTACATGCGCAAGGCTGAGAAAACAGGGCCGCGCAGCAGAAGAAGCAGGGCAGTGCCGATGCAGATGTATGGCCCCATCGGCAGATACGCCCCATTTTTTGTTTTTTTGGTGAGAAAAAGAACGATTATATGGAAAAACGCTGTAAAAACAGCAAAAATAAACGCTGTAAAAACCATGGGGAAGCCACAAAGTGCGCCGAGTGCCGAAAATAATTTCACATCGCCAAAGCCGAAGCCGTCTTTTTTCAGCACGGCGCGGCAAATAAGGTCAATCAAAAAGAAAAGCAGGAACCCGCACACAGCGCCGAGCAGCGGGCTGTACCAGGTACGGATAAACCACTGCCCTGTAAATAAGTCGCAGTACGCGCCCGCAAGGCAGAGCAAAGCGAGAAGCGCGGTGAACTGGTCGGGGATAATCGTGTATTTCCCGTCGCACCACGCAATCGCCGCCAATACAAAAAAAATCAGGACGAGCAGTATGGCGTAGGGCGCCGACCCATACACGAAGGCAGCCCCCGCGGCGCTTATGGCAAGGGCCGCGGCAAGCGGTACCGTGCGTTTAATAGTGAGGCGTTCCCCGGCCAGAAGTTCCTGTGCCGGTTCTTCGCCGTAGTCGCAGAGCCATTTTGCCGGGACGGCGTTTATGATAAGGCGGCCCAAAAAGGCAAGCCCCGCGCCCAGGCAAGCCGCCGCGAGGCAGGCTACAGCGCGCATTACTGCGCCGCCGCGTCCTGCGCGGGCGCGCCTTCCCTGAAGTAATAGAGCGAAATCGACATGCTTACGTTCAAGTCCCCGGCGGAAACCGCCTGCTTGCCGCTTCCCGCGCCCTGCGTGACGGTGCTCATGCTGATACCGCTGATATAATAGGAGCCTGCCGACTGGTCTTCAAAATAATTGATGACGCGCAGCAGCTTTTCCCGGGAGGCAACGAAGCTAAGGGAGATATTCGTAGAAAACAAGGAGGCGCCCGTAGAGGACTGCGCCGCTTCGACTGCCTGCGCTTCGTCCGACACGCTGATGGAGGAGGGGGTGACGTCAAGGCTTTGGAACATCTGGTTGAGGTCGTTCGCGGTATCCTTCGCGTCGACGAACATGAGCGTTTCAAGCTGGTCCCAGCGGATTTTCAGGTCGTTTACCTGCCCGCGGTAGTTTTCGATGCTGGTTAGCTTCATATCGTACAGGCGCAGGGTCGTCTGCGCCTCTATGTGCTTTGCGTCCATCGCTGGTTTTTGGTTGAGGTAAGGCATCAGCACCAGCGGGATAAACAGGACGAGCAGCAGCACGATGGCGGCGAGGGCGAAAACATATTTTGGTATTTTTTTACCCATCATTTCCATTACTGCTCACCTCCCTGTGTTGCTTCCTCCGGGCTTACAGACAGCGTAACGGTACAGCTGCCCTTGCCCTGCGCGCCGTTTTCCGTATAGGAGAACGGGATGGCAATATCAAAATAGCCGCTGCTTTCGACCTGCGTTTTCAGCTTGACGTACGCGTCGAAATCGTCGACATAAAAGCTCAGGGAAATGCGGTTTTGCGCCGCGTCGTAATGATAGGAGGCAACCTGGTATACGTTGTCCGTTACCTGGGTGAAAATCTCGTTGATTACGTCCCTTACGGGGCGGGGCGCGCTTGGCAAGAGCGCCTTGTCGCGCTCGACGTTGTCAATCTTCGTGGTCAGCTCTTCTTCCTGCGCGATGAGCTGCTTGGTTTCGTTGTATTTGGGGTCGTTCAGCTGCTGGGTATCGATTGCCTGCTGTATGTACAAATAGCCGTACAGGCTTCCAATTACGAGCATCATAACGCCCGCGCAAACGCCGAACGCTATCGTCGCCGCCCTTCCGATATCGCTTTTGCGGGACGAGGGGGCGTTGATGGGGGTCAGGAAATTACACTTGTTGTCGGCGGAGAGCGCGACAAGGTTCGAGAGCATAAAATAGCTCGACGGGCGGAAGCCCCTGCGCTGCGCCTCCTCTGTGAGCAGGGGGACGTCTTCCTGCGAAAAGGCGGAGGACGCGCTTTCAAGCTCCATCATAAATCCAAGCTGGCGCAGGTATTTCAGGAAATTGGGCAGCTCTGAAAAGCGGTCGCACACATAGATTTTATCGATTTCTAGCCGCTGGCTCAAAAGCACCATGCGCAGGCTGCGCATGATGTCGCCTGAATTGCTGTCCAGAATCGACTGGACGATACGCACCGTCTGCGGGTCGTCCTCATCGTCGAGCAGGCCGAGCACGCCGTCCTCGAGGATGGATTCAAGCGCCTCTTCAAACTCGAGCCTGCGTTTTTTCGCCACGGCCTGCGCAAGCTCCCCAATGGGGGAATCGAACGACTGGGCGTAAACGGGCGCGCCGTTTTTCACCAGCACAATGCGGATAGCCGAGTAATCCACGCTCAAAAGCGCGGCCACCTGGTTTACGCTGTTCACGCCCTCCCTCGCGGCGCGCAGCATGGCGGCGCTCGGCGGGATAATTTTATAGATTTTTAAACGGAATTCCTCGAACGCCGCCTTCAGCTCGTTTATCAGCGCCGTCGGCATGGCGAAGAGGGACGCGTTCAGCTGGGACGCAGGCTCGAGCGCTTTTCCGTATTCCATACCGTACTCGTAGCGGACGATGGAATAGTTCGCTACCTCGTCGGAAATGACCGATTCCGTTTCAAGGACTGTAAGCTGGTTTAAGTATTTGTCCTTTGCCGGGGGATGCTGGAACTCCTTGATTGCGACGCTGTGCCTGTCCGGGCAGAGGAGGATTTCGTTACAGTCTATCTGCGCGCGGTCGAGGCAGTTTTTTGTAAACTCCGCCAGACGGCGGCAGTTAGCCATCGCGTTGTCCTTGAGCTCCTTGGGCAGCTCGAACACCTCGGTCGCGCCGAACACGGCCTGCGGCGCCGCGGGCGGGGAGAACAGGCCCTTTTTTTCCCTTGCCTGGCGGTTTTTGAGCGTTTCCGCGGGCGTGAGGGCGATAAATTCGCTGCTGATTTGCAAAATCGTGAATTTCAAGCGTTACACCACCTATAATCTGCTGTTTTACCATTATGTTTTCCATCCTGTGCCGTTCTGCCGCGCCACAAAGCCCTGGGTAAGGGCGCGCGGCATACCATCCGCTGCCAAGCGGCTTATTAACCTTTATTATACTACGCCCGGGGGGCTCTCCGCAATGATAAGATATACCGATATTTTCCCATAGGGTGAAGTTTTTTTCATGAATAAGATGCGGGGGAAAGCGGAGTCAGGAGAAGGGAAAGGGCGCTTAGAAAAAACGGGCGGGAATGGCGGGGCAAAAAGAAAGCCCGCCGAAGCGGGCTTTCAATAAATTTAAGAATTAAATAGTAGGTGCAGTTGTTGTTAATGTACCATCGGTTCCAATATAAAGGGCAGCAGTAATTTCTGTTGCACCCGCGGCATCGGTACTACCTTCAGCAGCGGCAAAAACATCTCCATCTTTCCAATACATATGATAGTCAGTCCCGCCAATATCTTTTGTATAAGTAGCCTTAAAGCCATTCGTGTTGAAAACTTGATCTACAGTGACTTTTCCAGTAGTGACATCTTCCTTCACACTTGTACTTACATCATATTCGGTGTGAACACCAGTTCTAGCTTCGTTAAGAGCTGCTTTAATTAGCATATTAGCAGTGGCCGTTTCGCTCTGATATGTACTTAGGTTCGCCGAATTGATTGTCGAAATAATGACCGGAATGGCAATTGCCGCGAGTATCGCGAGGATTGCGATAACGATTACAAGTTCGACCAAAGTAAAGCCCTTTTTGTTCTTTTTGGCCTGAAGCTTTTGAATGATTGTGGTGTTTTCCATGTTGTTCCCTCTTTCTTTTCTGTTTGGATTATTTTGGAAGTAGTACGCCGGGATTCGACGTATCGCATAAATAGTCTAACGCATGAGCGAAGAACTTGTCAACAACTTATAAAAAATTTACGTGTAAAAAAAACCAATCATATTTTGTAAGAATTAACCAATTGGAAGAATTTGTTCTGCGATAATTTTACCAAACCGGAAGGATGAACAAAAGCTTCGACCTCAATTTGTACGATAAGACGGGGCTTTTCCCCTTGGTAAATTTCACAATTTATAGTATAATTAAAAAAGTATAGGAATGCGGCCTCCGCGCGGTAAAGGCGGTATGCCGCATATGTTTAGTAATCGTTTACATAAACATTTTGCAGAACGAGCAATTTTGGGATTTTTGGTAAAACGGGAAAAGGGTGTTGCGATTTGAAGCAGTCCAAAAAAGGCTTTGCGCTTGTAAGCGCCATTGTGATTTCAGTCGTGCTGTTCATCCTGACCGCGGGGCTTATTACCGCCGCGATGATGAGCATGAACATGACGGCAAAAAATATCGACCAGCGGCAGGCGTATTTAAACGCCAAGAGCGCGCTCGGCTTTGCCGAGTCGTATTATATCGACCAGCTGCTGCTGCCGGATTCTGACGAATACCTTGCCTTTGCCTCTGAAAACGGCGCGGTAAGCGAAGGAGCGGACAGGTCTAAGGCCGTAGCAAGCGCCGGACGGGCGGAAACGCCGCCGGACGCCGAAACATACGTGAAAGCGCACTACGATATGGCGGCGCAGACGTTTAAGCTCACCGCGACGGCGCGCTTTCGCAGCGCATCGCTCGACGGCGCGCAGACCCTGCAACTAAGCTGCACCTATGACGTAGGGTACGACGCCGACGGCAGGATTACGACCGTGGTCAAGAAAATCGAGACAAAAGACAAGTCGCGCTACGTCTATATCCACGTAAAACCGTATGACGACGTATTCCAGCCCTATCTCTACACTTGGGGGTACAGCACAGGTCAGGAGGAACAAAAGCCCGACGGTAACCCGCCGAATACGCTTTTCTCCGGCGAGTGGCTGAAAAAAGACACAACCGACGGGCAGGGGAACTTTTTGTATAGAGGGCCGCAGGGCGCCATGCTGCGCGAATCGGGCGGCGCGGGCGGCGGCTGGAACGGGTGGTACTACACAAAAATTGAGCTGCACGACGACAATGTGAAATACATCAACGCAATCATTGCGAAAAAGGGCGCGCTGCGCGATAACGGCGACAATACGACGCAGTCGCATGAAATATTCCAGCTGCCCGTACCGGAGCACGCGGGGGAAACGCAGGACGTTTACATCACCCTCAACAGCGAGAGCCTGCATGATTTCAGGAGCTACGAGATGGACAGGGACGCAGGCGGCAATCCGCGGGTGTATCCCGATTCGTTCACAGAATACCTGACAAGCTACGTCAAAGCGGATTACACAGCCGTGCATGTGCGCGTATCCGGCGCGAAGGATGAGGGGCGTGTTTTAAGCGCGCCTGTGCTTCAAACGGCGGAATTCGCCGACAAAAACCTGACTACCGTGCTGACGGAGAACGAGCCGCCCGTAAATTACAGCGGCGGCGCCATGCTCTATGAAGGGTACGGCTGGTACCGCATCAACGTGCCGACCAAACGCGCCTTTGCCTTTACGATTAAGGATGGGGGCAGTACGGTTTTCCAGTCTGACGGGGAGGAATCGGGCGGTACGGACAATCAAATCTGGATTGCGCTTCCGTCGGCGGATATGGGCGCGGAAAGCCCGCGCGTTTTTAAAACAGAAAATGAGGCCAAGGCCGCGTTTGCCGATATGGCGCAACGCAACGGGAAAGAGGACAAATGCGACTATTCGACCGTAAATGTAAAGGGGCTGGCGCTCAGCCGTGAGAACATCGACGATGTACCCGCGGTCCTGATGAATTATTTTGTAAAAGAATCCGGCGGGGATATCCCGCTGCCTGAGCCTTCCGGCAAGTATCTGCTGACGCTCAAATACAACGACGAAAAAGACACGGTCAATAAAAAGCTTTACGACGCAAACCAGGCGGTCACCCTGCCGTCGCTTTCACGCGAGGGCTACGCCTTCAAGGGCTGGGCGACGAGCAGCACGAAGACGCAGCCCGATTACCAGCCGGGCGATACGTATACCGTAAAAGGGGACGCCTACCTGTACGGCGTGTGGGAAATGATTGAGTATTTCGTCCAGTACGACGCAAACGGCGGGCAAAACCCGCCTCCCACGCAGAGCTTTACGGTGGAAACGCCTGCGCAGTTTGCCTCCCAGGGCAATATGAAAAACGAAAGCTACGCGTTTATCGGCTGGGCTACGGCAAGGGACGGCGCCGCGCTGTATAAAGCGGGAGATACAATCGACCCGTCCGTTATGAACGGTAAAACGAGTATAACGCTTTACGCCGTCTGGAAGGACAGCTTTACCATCACATACGATAAAAACGGCGGAGAAGGGACCGCCCCCGCAAAGCAGAGTATAAGGCCCGGCGGTTCTGTCACGTTAAGCAATGGCTCCGGCCTTACCAGAAAGAACCACAGGCTGCTCGGCTGGTCCGAGGATAAAAACGCCCAGTCCGCGCAGTACAAGCTCGGCCAGGTGGTTGTCCCTGAGGACGACCTTACGCTTTACGCTGTTTGGGAGAAAACCTCCGTAACGGTATATTTCAGCAATCTAAGGGGCCTGACGGATGTGAAGGCCTATGTCTGGAACGACAGCACAAAGGCTAATATGGGAAACTGGCCGGGCGAAAAAATGACCGATACGGGCAAAACCGTGGAGGGCTACCAAATCTATTCCTATGAGGTGCCGCTCAACGCGGGTTATGACCGGATTATTTTTAACGGCTCCGAAAACGAAAGCTTTAAACAGACCATAGATTTGACGCTCAGTGAAAGCAAGCCGTTTTTCTATTATCGGTATGATAATGCGGGCGACGGCAGAAACGCCGACAACGGGAAAGATATACTCATAAGCACGACCGGCGTAAAAACAATCTATTTTACGAACCGTTTTACATGGCACCAAGTTAACTTTTACGTATGGGACAAAGCTCAAGGTACGGAAAACAGCGCGTTCCCCGGAAAAATAATGGATTATGTAGAGGACAACAGCTACGGACAGAGGGTTTACCGCTACCGTTATCCTATTGGAAAATACGCCGCCGCTATTTTCAACAGCGGCAGCCCCGAAGCAAAGACAGAAAATATCAATATTTCGCAGGACGTGAACAATCAGGGATATTACATAAAAGACAATTCCTATAGCAGCCCGTACGCCGTCGAGAAGTACGTCTACGCTGGTGCGGACGCCGGCGTTTCTTACCTGTCGCTTCGCGCGCCCGGCTTGGCAGACGCCAACGCGCTGCCGGCGCGCCCGGCGCTTCAAAATGATAAAGCGGCGGTGTTACAGGCTTTTCCCGGCGCGTTATCCGCAAAAAGCCCCTTCCAAGGGCAAAGCCTGCTGTCCGTGTTTGGCGGCTGGCTCCGGTCCTGGCTTGCCCCGGCCGCGTTTACGGGGATGCAGCCGGTTTCCGCTGCGCTGCAAAGCTACGCATTGAACGAAACAAATGAAGGACAGCAGGACGACGCAAATCCCGACAGCGTATACCTTACGGGCACGTTCAACAGCTGGGCATATGACAACGAGGATTACAGGCTGAAGGCGGCGGACGGCAGCTTTGAAAAATTTGAGTATACCATGACGCTGCCCGGAGGCTCTTCCTATAAGTTCAACCTATACGACGACAATACGGCCATAGGCAAAAACGGCGCGGTTTTCAGCGGGGATACGGCGGAAAACACCGCGCTGGAGGCCGGCGGAAAGGAAATGAGCCTGCAAACCATGGGTGTAATTTCCGACCGGATTGATGTGACGTTCACCTACGGGCGGAAAACCGCGGGCGGTAAGGCTGTTTATACACTAAAGGTAACACAGCGGCCGTCTGCCGCGAAAGAAAGCTTTAATATCTATCTCGGCGTTTCCTCGTCTATTGTCAGCAGCAAGGGGAACGGCTGGAAAACGCCGGATGTCGAGTGCAGGGACGCGGGCGGCACGGTGTCCAGCTATATTGCGTCGGCGGCACTGAACAGTGACGCGTCGCGCATTGCATATAACGGCGGGGAACAGGATTTCTTCCTTTCCTACGCGGAGATTCCGGCTGTGCGCAACCACATCAGGCTGTCGGTGAATACAGCCGCGCTTGCTGCGGATTTCCTGCAAAACGCGAAGGAAGACCATTTGTACCTGCTCTACCAGAAGGACGGGAAATATATTCTAGCAGACAACGGCGCGTATACGCCATCGATGGACGGAATCATCGACTTTGACGGGGCGTGGACGCAGGAAAATATTGAGATTGCGTCCGCACGGGGAACCAAGGTACAGTATTACAATACCTATATGAGCAAGTACAAAAACGCGGAGGATGTAATTACAGACGTTACGCCATACGACACCTACGGTATTGACGAGAAGCGCGCGGGCAACAGTGCTACCTGCTACTTAAATGACTGGTATACCTATAAAATCCCCACGCAGGGAGGGAGCTATACCCTGCAGTTTACAGGCCTGAACGGTAAGGAAAATACATTTGAGAGCGGTACGGATGATTTGAGCACCGACGCCGGCAGGGCAAAGCTCGGCTCATCCACCGCCGTGGTCAACAGCCTGAGCGGGGATACATGGATTACGCTCAATACCACAGAAAATATTGGCGGAAAGCTCACTGACCTTTCGGTTTACACCTACGACCCCGAAGACAACTACGCGGGCAAGGAAACAACCGTATATCTCGATGACAAGGCGCTTTGGGGCGGTGAAAACCACGACCAGCCGGTCTATGTTTATTATTGGGGCGTAAAGACCATGTCGTGGCCCGGCAAGGAAATGAAATACGACGAGAATATCAAAATGTATTACGCGACGATTCCCAGCGGCTCCCCATTCCTCGTATTCAATAACGGGGCCGCGATAGATGGCCCCGAATGCAAAAAGACCGGTATCCAGACGCTGCAGGCGGACAGCACGAAGGTCCGCTTCAATAATGCGTCGGGTCAGTGGGAATCTTATATCCATCCGAAAAACGCGCTCTTTAAGGCAATCAGCGACGGAACCGCCGCGCTCAACCGCTCGACGATACAAAAAAATACAGAAAATAAGGACGATGTGGTAAGCTTTACCGTTTTGGAAACCCTGATTACCGACGCGCGCGCCGTATACGACAACGATTCCTTCAATGAGTTTGGGACATATACGAAGCTGCTCAATACATATGTAGCGGACATCGACAAATTCAACGATATCCTTCGTGAAGCGCGCATCTATCTGGAAGGATACCCTGAGCACCGGTACTACGACAACAGCGTTACATACAGCGAAGCGTCGCTTGCTAACCTGCTGGACGCGCATACCGAGGCGATGCAGGTGTTCGGTATAACCGACCGCGCAGCGGCGGCACAGAAAATCCGCTCGCAGTCGAGCAAGCTGAGAAGGGCAATCGATTCGCTGGAGCTGCAGCTCTCCGGCGGAACCGACGTACAGCCCGGGCAGGCAGTCGTGGTGCTCGACAACCAGGCGCAGTGGCCGGTGCTGGCTGCTTTAGGCGGTCCCGGCTCCATAGAATACGCGGCCTATACGCAGGCGGATGACGGAACCATTACAGAAGGCGCCGTTAAGAAAGACAGCCTTACCCAGTACAACAGCCAGGGCTATTACCTTTATTTCATCGATATCCCGACGGGGAGCGACGCTTGGGCGAAGTTTGCTTCCCATACCGGCGGGCTGGAATCCGCCCGCAAAAACGGAATCAAGGCGGGCGAGGTCTGGGTTTATAACAATAAGACGGGGATGTGGCGCGAAAATACCGCCGGCGATTTCCAGGTAATCGGCGTCAGCACCATTTCCGGCAAGCGCGGGGAAGAGCGCGTATATACGCCAAAGCAGGCGGGAGAAGATTTCAAGCTGTCCGTCACCTACGATACCACCGTAAGGTACGATGGGACGCAGTATGTCATCTATGCGGGCGTATATGAGATTAAGAAGGGTGAATTCCCTGAGGGAATCAATCTGTTTTCCCCGGATGCAAAGGCGTTCTTCACAAACCCAGTAAACTTCTGGTTTGATAATACTGCAAGCTCAAGCGTGGATCTTGGCTGGACGGACGCGGACGGAAACCTGCGGAAGGCAGGCGGCGCGGGCGTGCCCGTCGGCGGTACGGTCAATTTCCTGATTGGGGGAAAACTCGGCGCGGACACACCCGGTTCGTCCGGCACGACGCCGGAGAAAGCGCCGGTGCGGGTGTATTTTTACAACAAAGATAAAAAGTGGCCGGAAGAAAACGGTATTACCTTAAATCTATACAACAGATCTTTTAAGGTAACTTTAACTAAAAGCCATGTAGAAAACTATTTTTACGCCGATATTCCGGGCAATATCAACCTGCAGGATGCTGAATTTGGATTCAATATCAGCGATACATATGAAATTGATTATGATAGCGGAAGAAGATATGCCTCCAGATATATCGATGTCACAACGGGGCAGACCATCCTGTTTACACTGGGAGAAACATTGAATGGCAACAAGAACTTTTTAGGGGATTGGTCGCTGCTTGCCGACCCCGAATCCGTAAATCCCGGTTTCGCGCTGGATGTGCCTGAGGAAACACCTGCAAGCGGCATAACCGGCGGCGACCTGGACGCCGCGGGCCAGCACAACCTAATTACCGGAAACAGCGATCCGCTTAGCGGGCAATACGCCTACTCCGCCGGCAAAATCAATTTCCGCTGGGTAGAGGGCGATGTGCTCGACGTGACGGGTGCGGATTTATGGCTGAACAGCAGTGAAATCACCTTTGCGTGTGCGGAGCTTTCCGTTGAAAAGAGGTTCGGCACATACCTGGGCAGCTTTATCCTCGGAAAAGAGGGCGCCGGGCTCAAGGAGCAGACCGTTACCTTCTATAACGACGTGGCCGTCACTGTATATAACAGCGACGGAAGCGTAAGCAAGGACGATTCCTATACCATCAAGAACGGCAGGTACAAAATCAGCGGGAAGGTAAACCTGTTCGACTTTAAGAAGGAGCTCGACAAGAGCGACGGCACAGGCAAGGTCATAAGCGTCGATTCCAGCAACTTTTCGGGAGGTGTTTACGGCCATGATTAAAAGCAAAAAGGGCGTAACGCTTGTCGAGCTGATTGCGGCTGTCGCAGTAATCGCCATCGTAGTCGTTGGGACTGTATCGGGCGTCGTGCTTGCGCAGCAGAATATATTAAACGACAGCCTGAAGGAGCAGGCTTCCCTAAAAGCGCAGCAGGTGGCGGACACCTTAGTGGAAAAAATGTCCGGCAAGCCCTATACGGATAATTATGCGTCCGCCGCCGCAATCCCTTCCAGTGAGCTGGAGGGGGCCGCCTACAGTATGCAGGCGGAGAGTAATTTCCCAAATTCGCGGGGCGATGGGGAAATCCAGTTTGCAGTCTATGAAATGGAAGCGAAGAACAATGCCTCAGGCATAAGCAGCGGTATCCAGATAGCGGGGACAAGGATTCTGGTTGCTGTCTATTATAAGGACAACAGCTATATTACGGTAGAGGCGTTCGCGCCGGAACGCACGGCGCCCGATTGAGAAAGCAGGTGAATGGCCCGGTGGCAAGGAAGAAAATCAAAAGCAAGAGGGGCGTGACCCTGACGGAGCTTGTCGCAACCATCGCGCTGCTTTCCATTTTGGCGGGCGCGAGCGTGGCGGTCATCGGCGTCGTGATGCAATCGTTCCAGAAAAACACGAATATCGCCCTGAGCGGGCAGGAGATTACGCAGGCGCAGAACCTGATTCACCATACGGCGGAGGTTGCAAGAGAGGCTGTGTCAGCGGATATGGGTAACGCCGCCGCTTTCAAACCAGACGAAGGGGACAGGCGGCTATCCGTAACGGACGGCAGGCTCGTGATGTCGGAATATAACAGTTCCGGCGCGTGGGAGGATTACCTCCCGTTCGACGGCCTTTCCAAGGCGCGCTTTGAGCTGCGGGAGGATTCGGGCGGCGGTTTTCTCCTTGCCTATCGGTTTCAGACGGACAAGGCGCTTTCCTATGACGGCGGCGTCACGCTCAATAACGTAACGGCGGCCACCCCCTTTACCGTCGAGTTTGAGACAGGCAGTACAGAGGCCCCGCTGCCGGGAGAGCCTGTCGCCTGTATTTACTTTAAAATGCCATAATACATAATAAAAAACGGGAACGAAGACTGCCTTCGTTCCCGTTTTTATCAGGCGGACGGGGCCTTGTACCCCGCTTTTTATTGCTCGATGCGCCACTTTATGCCCTGCGGCGTGTCCTCCAGAATAACATGGCGCGCCTTTAGCTCGTCGCGGATTTTGTCTGCCGTCGCCCAGTCCTTATTTTTTCTGGCCTGCGTACGCTGCTCGATAAGCGCTTCGATTTCCTCGTCGAGCGACTGCTCTTTTTTTACGCTGATTAAACCGAGCACGCCGTTGAGTTCGTCGAATAAATCAAGGCAGAACCTGCATAAATCCTGTGACGGGCTGTTTGCTGGGGAGAGCTGCGTGTTGATGTCCCTCGCAAGCTCAAATACGGCGGCAATCGCGTCGGCGGTGTTTAGGTCGTCGTCCATCGCTTCTATAAATTTATCGCGGTGGAGCGCAAGCTTCACCTTTGCCTCCTCGTCCGTTTCGTTCTTTTCTATGGCGGCGTTTTGCAGGGCAAACACCGTATTGTCGCGGCAGTTGCGCAGCCGGTCGAGGGATGCTTTGCACTGCTCTATAATTTCTGTGTTGTAGTTGATTGGGCTGCGGTAATGGGAGGAAATGAGCATATAACGGATAGGTTCGTAGCCGTATTTTTCCGCGACATCGCGCACGGTGAAGAAGTTGCCCTCAGATTTGCTCATTTTTTTGTTATCCACATTGATATAGCCGTTATGCATCCAGTAGTGGGCAAACGGCACGCCATTGCAGCATTCGCTCTGCGCGATTTCATTTTCATGGTGGGGGAAAATCAAATCCTGTCCGCCGCAGTGGATATCTATGGTATCCCCAAGATACCGCCGTGCCATGGCAGAGCACTCGATATGCCAGCCGGGACGGCCTTTGCCCCAGGGGGCTTCCCACATTGGCTCGCCGGGCTTTGCTGATTTCCACACGGCAAAATCCATTGGGTTTTCCTTAACTTCTCCCACGGTAATACGCGCGCCCGCCTCCAAATCCTCGAGCGGCTGATGGGAAAGCTTGCCGTATTCATGGAACTTATTCGTGCGGAAGTAAACGTCGCCGTTTTGTACGGCGTAAGCGTAGCCCTTATCGATAAGCGTTTTTACAATACGGATGATTTCATCCATGTTCTCCGTCGCTTTGGGATGGATGGTCGCCTCGTGGACTTGAAGGCCCTCGGCGTCCTTTTTATATTCGTCGATGTAGCGCAGCGCGACGGTCAGGTAATCGGCGCCTTCCTCGTTTGCCTTGTTTATGATTTTATCGTCAATATCGGTGAAATTCTGGACAAACGTAACCTGATAGCCGCGGTATTCCAGATACCGGCGCAGAATGTCGAAAATGCAGATAGGCCGTGCGTTGCCGATATGGATATAGTTATAGACCGTCGGCCCGCAGGCGTAAATTTTCACCTCGTTTGGCTTGATGGTTTTGAGCTCTTCCTTCTGCCTTGTCAGCGTATTGTAAATTTTCATCGGATGTTCCTCCCTTTATTCTGGTCAAACGTTTGGTTCCGTTTTGTTTTCCTTCCCCTGTAAATTCACATGGCGCTCAAGCTTTGTATACAGGTATTCGAGCCTGCACAGCTGCTGGGCGACCGGGTCGGCTACATGGATGTGGTCGAGGCAGTCGTTATTCTTTACCCCGTTGATGCGCGCGATGCGCGCCGGAACGCCGACTGCCGTGGAATTGGGCGGTACCTCGTCGAGCACGACGGCGCCCGCCGCAATGCGCGCGTTGTCCCCAACCTTGAACGGGCCGAGCACCTTTGCGCCAGCCCCGACGAGCACATTGTCGCCGAGCGTGGGATGGCGCTTGCCGTGCTCCTTGCCGGTTCCGCCGAGCGTCACATTTTGGTATATGGTACAGTTGTCGCCAATGATGGTTGTTTCACCGATGACGACGCCCATGCCGTGGTCAATAAACAACCCCCTGCCTATTGTTGCACCTGGATGGATTTCTATCCCGGTTTTATGACGGCTGCGCTGTGAAATAAAGCGCGCGATGAACTTCATGTTATGGCGGTAAAACCAGTTCGATTTGCGGTAAGCGCGCAGCGCCTTGAAGCCTGAATATAGGAAATAGACCTCTGCCCGGCTGCGCGCCGCGGGGTCGCGCGCTATGATAGAATCCAAATCTGCCTTTAATGTATCAAACATAACCGGCCCTTCCTTTCCGAGTGGTTTTCGTGAAAGCCGCGTAAAGCACAATAAAAAGCCCCGCCCCTCATAACAGGGACGGGGCGATTGCTCCGTGGTTCCACCCAAGTTCAGCGGATAAGAAATCCGCCCTTGTGCGCCCTGTAACGGGGGCGGCCGCACAGCGATACTCTCGTTTTCCCGCTGTGTGCTGACGGGTGCATTTCACAGGCTTTCTGTCAAAGGCCGATTCCAGCTGCTACGGCCTCTCTCTGTTGAAGAAATTTCCCGCTACTTCTCCCGATAAACGCATTTGTTCTATATCAGAATACGCTTCCATTATATAACAGGTTCGCAAAATTGCAAACGGTTTTTCCTGAAAAAATATAATCAGCGTGCGTTTTCAATGAATTCCTTATTGTCCTTGATGTAAATTACGCCGGAAATCACAGCAAAAACGACGGATATCCAGATTAAAACGTTGTCGGCAATCATCACGACGCATTCCCATGCGTAAAGCGCGTCGGGCGACATGCGTATGACGTTCATGTGCATCAGCTCCAGGACATATTGCAGCAGGAATACACAGCCGATTGCGGCGATCTGGCTGACTGTTTTCGACTTTCCCCAAAGGTTCGCCGCGACGACCTTACCCTTGTTTGCGGCAATCAGGCGCATAGAGGTGACCATAAGCTCGCGGAACAATATAATGATAACCGGGACGGCGCCGACGATGCCGAGCTCCACAAAGCATATCAGAGCGGAAAGCACGAGGATTTTGTCGGCAAGGGGGTCTGCAAATTTACCGAAATCCGTTACCTGGTTGTTTTTGCGCGCAAGCCTCCCGTCAAACATGTCGGTAAGCGACGCGGCGGCAAAAATCAGCCCCGCAATCAAGAAGTTGTGGGGCAGCGCGGTGATAAGCAGCGCCGCGACAAAAAACGGGACGAGTATAATACGCAGCAGGGTCAGTTTATTGGGTGTGTTCATAAGATAGCCCACCGTTCTAAAGAGTTTCAAACATGGAAATTACTGTACGAGCGTGCCGATTGGGTCGCAGTCGAGATAATCGTCCACCATTACCTGCACGAACTGCCCGGCCTTCGGCTTTTTTCCGTCTGCGGTGAAAAAGACCTTGCCGTCCACGTCGGGGGAGTCGGCAGCCGACCTTCCAAAATAACACTCCGCGTAGCGGTCGTAGCCTTCGGTCAAGACCGTTATGGTTTTTCCGATTAGGCCCTGGCAGTACCTCTCCATAATTGTATGCTGCTGTTCCATGATAATTTCCTGCCGGCGCAGCTTTATTTCTTCGTCGATTTGATTTTTAAACGACGCGGCGGGCGTGTCCTCCTCCTGTGAATAAGGAAAACAGCCAAGCCGTTCAAAACGGACGTCATTTACAAACTGGGAAAGCTCCTCGAAGTCCTGCTCCGTTTCACCGGGGAAGCCGGTAATCAGCGTCGTGCGCAGCACCACACCGGGAATCCTGTCTCTGATTTTTGCAAGCAGCGCGGCCAGGCTTTCCTTATCGCCGCGGCGGTTCATGGCCTTGAGCACGCCGCCGCTGCAATGCTGGAGCGGCAGGTCTATGTATTTTAAAATCCTGTCTTCGCAAGCGATGGTATCGATTAGCTCGTCCGTCATGCGGTCGGGATAGCAGTAAAGCAGGCGAATCCACTCGATTCCGTCGATTCCACACAGCCTGCGCAGCAGCTCCGGCAGCATCAGCCTGCCGTATAAATCCTCGCCGTAGCGCGTGGTGTCCTGCGCAATTACAATCAGTTCCTTTACGCCCCTTTTCGCAAGCAGCTGCGCTTCTTCGGTCAAATCCTCCAGGGTTCGGCTGCGGAAAGGCCCGCGAATCAGCGGGATAGCGCAGTAGGTGCAGCGGTTGTCACAGCCGTCGGCTACCTTCAGGTAAGCGTAATGGAGCGGCGTGCTCTGAACCCTGCCGCCTGTAAGCGGCATTTTGAGCTTGTCAGGGAAGGCCTCGACCTTTTCGCCGCTTAGCGCTTTTGCCACGATATCTGCAATACCGGCGTTTGCGCCGATGCCAATGACGGCGTCCACCTCGTAAAGCTCCTTCATCACGTCGCCCTGGTAGCGCTCGCTTAAGCAGCCGGTGACGATAATCGCCTTGATACGCCCTTCTTTTTTGAGCTTTGCAAGCTCTAATATCTCCTCTATGCTCTCTTGCTTTGCGGACTCGATAAACCCGCATGTATTAATAATGGCGGCGTCAGCCATAGCGGGGTCGTCCACAATATGAAAGCCCGCCTCGCGCAGGGTATAAAGCATCATTTCCGCGTCTACCCTGTTTTTCGCACAGCCAAGGCTTATAATTCCAACTTTATAAGACATAAACGACTTCCTTATCTGTTTGCGGCTGCATGAAAACAGCATCCGCTCAATATTCTTCCTCGGCGGGGGCGAGCTCCTCTAAAACAGGCTTGATATCCCCCCAGCGGTATCCCATACGCTGTAAAGCCGCGACAGTACGTCTGCGGCTTTTTTCGTCTGCTGTTTTATTTGCGTATTTGCCCTTAAGGAGCGCTGCAATCTGCTCCTGCGCGGGCACCTCGTATTCCAAAAGGATTTCTTCTATCAGCTCACGGCCGACGCCCTTTTCCCGCAGCTTGTATGCCGCCGCCGTGGGGGACAGGTGTTTTTTATAAACCAGCTCCTGCGCAAGGCGGCGCGCGTAGGCTTCGTCGTCGATGAGGCCTAGCTCCTCCATACGTTCGGCGGCGGCCTGCGCCGCCTGCTCTGAGCAGGTGCGCCTGATTTTATCGGTCAGCTCCTTTTTGGAGTGGTCGCGGTAAGAAATGAGGTTTAGGGCCTTTTCCTTTGCGCGGCGTGTGTCAGACTGGCTGATGAGCTCATGCAGCGCTTCGTCTGAAAGCTCCGTTCCCGGCTTTATATGCCGTTCTAAAAGAGTCTGTGTGTCGAGCTTCATAGCAAGCTCTCCGTCAATGTAGACGGCGCTCAGGCCCTTCCTGCGCGGTTCAATGGCGGTGATGAGCATCAGTCTTCCACCATGATGTCGATGCTTGCCTTATTTGTTGCCGCGGCGGGCTTTGCCTCCGGCGCAGGGGCGGGGGCTGCCGCGGCGACAGGAGCCGGCGCTTTGCCGCCTCTGGGCGCTCTTGCGCCCGGGCCCATTTTATTTACGAGCAGGCCGATATTATCCATCAGCTCCGCCTCGATTTTAGAGGCGATGTCTGGATTATCCCGGAAAAAAATCTTGACGTTGTCGCGGCCCTGGCCGAGGCGCACATCCCCGTAGGAGAACCACGCGCCGCTTTTTTGGATAACGTCCGCTTTGACGGCCAGGTCAATCAGCTCGCCCTCGCGGGAGATTCCGCTGCCGTACATGATGTCGAACTCCGCTTCTTTAAACGGCGGAGCGATTTTGTTTTTCACGACCTTCGCCCTGGTGCGCGAGCCAATCATTTCGCCGTTTGCCTTGAGCGTTTCAATGCGGCGGATGTCGATACGCACGGACGAATAGAATTTCAGCGCCCTTCCACCCGGGGTGACCTCCGGGTTGCCGTAGACTACGCCGACCTTTTCACGCAGCTGGTTGATGAAGATTGCAACGCAGTTGGATTTTGAGATGGCTCCCGCGAGCTTGCGCAGCGCCTGCGACATCAGCCTTGCCTGAAGGCCCACGTGGGAGTCGCCCATTTCACCCTCGATTTCCGCCTTCGGCACGAGCGCCGCGACGGAGTCTACGACGATTACGTCGATTGCGCCGGAGCGCACGAGCGCTTCGGTGATTTCAAGCGCCTGCTCGCCGGTGTCCGGCTGTGAGACAAGCAGGGAATCTACGTCTACGCCGAGCGCCGCCGCATACACGGGGTCAAGCGCGTGCTCAACGTCGATAAACGCGACGTTGCCGCCGTCCTTCTGCCCCTGTGCGATGCAGTGCAGGGACAGCGTGGTTTTACCGGAGGATTCCGGCCCGTAAATTTCGATAATCCTTCCCCTGGGAAGGCCGCCGATACCCAGCGCGATATCGAGCGAAAGGCTGCCCGTAGAGACGTGCCCGACGTTCATATGCTCATTTTGCCCAAGGCGCATGACGGCGCCCTTTCCGAATTGTTTTTCAATCTGGGAAATTGCCGTTTCCAGCGCTTTCGCCTTATTATCTGCTGCCATGCTGTAATACCTCCGATACCCGTAATAGGATAAGTGTTTTTCTTGCGTTTCCAATTGCAATTATAACCGATATTCAGAGGAATTGCAATAAAAATAGAACGTTTTTTCGATTGTTTGCCCTGCTGCTGTTTCATATTTGGAACAGCAGGAAAGGAATGGACAAAGATATTAAATTTTAACGGCGCTGATACAGCGGTCGGTTCCGCCGATATCCTTTACAAAGCTGATGCCGGAAAAGCCGTACTCCAAGAAAATTGATTTTACCGGCTGAGCCTGGCCCTCCCCGACCTCAAACGCCATAATGCCGCCGGGGCGGAGCAACGGCGCCCAGTCCTTTATAATTGCCCGGTAGAACAGCAGGCCGTCAGGCCCGCCGTCGAGCGCCATTTTCGGCTCAAAAGAAATTTCCCTTTGGAGCGTGCCGATTTCTTCCGTTTCGATATACGGCGGGTTTGAGATGACAGCGTCGAACGCCCCCCGCTCAAATTTGTGAAAGTCCCTGAATACGTCGCCCTTTACGGCGCGCACGTTCAGGGCGTTGTTATGCCTTATATTTTTTTTAAGATAACCGAACGCTTTGTCTGAAAGCTCAAGCGCGGTAACGTCGCTTTGCGGCCGTTCCTTGGCAAGCGTTACGGCAATCGCGCCGCTGCCTGCGCACAGGTCGGCGATACGGGGACGGGGGACGGGGGACAGCAATTCAAGCGCCCGAAGCACCGTGGCCTGCGTATCCTCACGCGGAATCAAAACGCCGGGGCCGACAAAAAACTGCCTTCCCATAAAATCCCAGGAGCCGAGCAGGTACTGGAGCGGTTCGCCCTTTGCGCGGCGCTCGCAAAGCAACTGAAAACGGGGGATGCCGCCCGCAGGAGCCGTCTGGCTTCCATTCATGATAAGCCCCTGCCTGCCGATGCCGAAGCAGTGCTCCAAAAGGCAGGACGCGTCAAAGGCGGGGCTTTCTATCCCCGCCTGTAAAAACGTATTTTTTGTTTTCCGGTAAAGCTCCTTGTATGTCATAGCGTTACTTTTTCAGAAGGTCGGAGCCGTCTTCCGGAATGACGCATTTCATCGCTTTGATTGCGACCTCAATCATCGTATCGTCCGGCTCTTTTGTCGTAATGCGCTGTGCCCAGAGGCCGGGCGCTGCGACAATCCTTGTAAACGCATTGTCGTATTTACCGCAGATTTTAATCAGCTCATAGCCGAGTCCGCAGGAAATCGGAAGCAGCAATATTTTGACCGCGCTGCGCACAAACGGGTTAGTAAACGGGACGAACAGCCCGATGATGATACCCAGAAGCAGCATGATAATCATAAAGCTCGTGCCGCAGCGGGGATGGAACCGGCTTTGCCTGCGCACGTTTTCGACCGTCAGCTCTTCTTCGTTTTCATAACAGAAAATGGTCTTATGTTCCGCGCCGTGGTACTGGAATACGCGCTTCATATCGCTCATTTGTGTACACAAAATGACGTATAGGAGAAACAGGCCAATCCGTAAAACGCCTTCAAATACGCTGCGGAACAGCATGTTGCCCTGTAAAAAAGTGGCCGCGTTCGAGGTAATATTATAAAGCCATGTGGGAAGCACGAAAAACAGCCCGATGGCGAGCGCCACGCCTATAACGGAAGCGAAAATCATCAGCACCTTCATAAACTTGTCGCCGAATACGCGGTCAATCCACTTTTCAAATTTGGAGGGCTGCTCCTGCTCATCCTCCGGAATACTGTCCATCGCCTTTTCAGCCGAAAGGGAAAGCGCCTTAAAGCTCAGGCGCATGGAATCGATAAGGCCCCCAACGCCGCGGATGAGGGGCACACGGAATATTTTAAAGCGCTGCGCGAGGCTTTTAAAGGGAAGGTCCTCCGTATAAATGTCGTCTTCTCCCATGCGCACCGCAACGGTCGTGCGTTTCGGGCCGCGCATCATAATGCCCTCAATCAACGCGCTACCGCCGATGGAGGTAATCCTTTTTGTTTTATCTGTCGCCATATTATTCTCCTGTCCGGTCTGCCGCAAGCGGACAATCCGATATAATTTATATAAAAGAAAATGACTTGCCTGCAATGACATTATAATCGTTTTTCAGGGACGATTTGTTAAATTATCATGAATTTCGCACAGTAAAAAGGAACAGGCTTACGCCTGCTCCTGTTCTTCCTCCTCGTGTAAAACGGGGATAGTAAGCGTAACGGTGGTACCAATGCCTTCCGTACTTTCAATATCGAGCGAGCCGCCATGAAGCTGCATAATTTCATCCGCGACCGCAAGCCCAATGCCGGAGCCGCGCACCGTCTGGTTTGCTTTGTAAAACTTGTCCTTGATATGCGGCATATGCACTGCCGGAATGCCGCAGCCGTTGTCGCTGATGGCGATTTTGATGTTGTCGGCGTCGCTTGTTACCTGGATGCCGATGACGCCGCTTGCCGGCGTGTATTTCAGGGCGTTGTCCATGATATTGATAAAGACCTGCCTCAGCCTGTTTTTATCGCCCATCACAGGCGGGACATGGTCGGGCTCGTCATAGAGCAAATGCTTGTTTTCGCCCAGCGCCCGTTCACGCAGCATATAGATTGCCTCGTCGAGCTCCGCGAGCAAATCGATTTTATCCATCATCAGTACCATCCTGCCGCTTTGGATGCGTGAAAAGTCGAGCAGCTCCTCGACGATGCCCGTCAAGCGCTCCGATTCCTTGACAATGACCGACATGCCCTTTTCCATAGTTTTCGGGTCGGAAACACCGCCGAGCTGCATCGTCTCCGCCCAGCCCTTGATGGCGGTAAGCGGTGTGCGCAGCTCATGCGAGACGGAGGAGATAAAATCGTTTTTCATTTTTTCAGACGCGGCCAGCTCGTGCGCCATATAATTGATGGAATCGGACAGCTCGCCAATTTCGTCGTCGTACATTTTATCGAGCTTTGCGTTGAAATCGCCCTGCGCAATCCGGTTTGCGGTCGCGCTCATTTCACGCACCGGATTGACGATGGAACGGATAAAATAAGCGCCGGAGATAACAACGAAAAACGTGATGAAAAGCCCTGCGAGAATAAGCGCCGTGATAGCCAGGAAAATTTTGCGGTTGGCTGCCTCCAGTGAGACGGCATACCGGACCGCGCCGATGATTTCCCCGTTTGAATTTTGGATAACGCGGGTTGCGGTCATGACCTCTTCGCCGGAGCTTAAATTTCCAGTCCATAGGCCAAAGCCCTCAGGGTCGTTTTTGGCTTTCTCATAGTCGGGCATGGACTGCGACTCGTCCGGCGCAAAGCCGGTTGAGGTAATAATCACCTTTCCGTAGCTGTTGACGACCATCAGCTCCATCAGCTCTTTGTCCGGAAAATTCTCAACGTATTCACGCGCGGTCGTGTTGAACTGCTCTGTATCGGCCGCCGTGTAGTTGCCAAAAAAGTTAACAAGCTCGTTGCTTCGGCCGCTGATGGTCTGCTGGATTCCGTTGTAATAGAAGGTCTGGATTGAAAAGGAGAGCACGACAATAATTGTCACAAGGATTGCAAGGATTACGCCGAGCGTGTTGATAAGCCAGCGGCGCGTAATGCCCTTTTTCACCTGTGGTCAGCTCCCTTCTGAAATCATTTCTTTAATAGCCCGCCTGGAACACTCAGGCGTCCCATTTGTAGCCGAGACCCCAAACGGTCACGATATGCTTGGGGTTGCTCGGCTCGTCCTCGATTTTCATACGCAGGCGGCGGATGTTTACATCGACGATTTTTTCCTCGCCAACATACTGGTCGCCCCAAACGTGCGTGAGGATATCGGTGCGGTCGAGGGCCGTGCCGGGATTCGAGAAGAAGTATTCCATAATTTGAAATTCCACCTGCGTCAGCTCAATCATCTTGCCGTTTTTGAGCAGCGCGCGGTTCCTCAGGTTTAAAACGAAGTCGCCTGACTTCAGCTCTTCTTTAAAGTTGTTTTCGTCGCGCTGCTGCGCAAGCATGACCCTTCTGTGCAAAGCGTCTACACGCGCAACCAGCTCTGACGGGGAAAACGGCTTTGTGACATAATCGTCCGCTCCAAGCATCAGGCCGGTCACCTTGTCCATCTCCTGCGTGCGCGCAGTCAGCATAATAATACCGATGCTCCCGTTGCGGCTCCTAAGCTCCTTGCACACGGCAAAGCCGTCGATGCCGGGCATCATAATATCGAGAATCGCGACGTCAAAATCCCCGCCCATCTCGTCATATTTCTGGAGGGCGGCCTCACCGCAGTCTGCCTCCACTACGTCATATCCCGCCCGCGTCAGGTTGATTACAACAAAGTCGCGGATGGTTGCTTCATCTTCACATACCAATATTTTTTTCATTTCTGTCCTTCCTTTCCAGCTGTGTCACGGTGCGTTGCTGTTAAGCAGCTCAAGATTACTGTCGATTTCACTCATGGGAAGCAGCAGGCTCGAGCCCTCCTGCGGGATATTGACCGCGTAGGTCAGCCCCGAGCTGCCCAGCAGCTCGACAAACCCGCTTGTATCCTTGCGCTCGGACCAGTCCTTTTGGGTGAATACCTGTATGGTCAGCAGGACGCTTCCTTTACTCTGTACTCTGCCCGCAGTCTTCCATTCATAAAATGTCATGGAGCGCGCGGTGGTATCGATGCGTGCCGTTACCTTGTTCTTCCACTTGTCCGGGAGAATAAAGTAATAGCCGTCGGTTGCGTTGATAACGGTTTCCATTACCGTTTGCAGCTTTGCGTCCTTTGTGCTGATAGAATTCCAGTTCGTTTGGTTGCAGACGGTTTCGTCCTTTTCAAACACCTGCTTTTTCATCAGCTCGACGATTGGAATCTCCATTACGCCGTTGCTGTCGATATCCTTGCAGACCGTGGAGCTGACGCGTTCCGTCTGGTTTGTCGGCATGTTTTTATCCGATGTGTCATAAAGCGGGTTCTTTAATGAGGAATCCGCTTCGTTCCAATACAAAACCTCTGTGGTCATGGTGCTGTTGGGGGAAATGCCGTCTACGAAAACAGCGTTTTTACCATCGGAAGTCCTTCCCTTCTGGACACTTGCGTAGCGGGTAACGCTGTTGCTCATTTCTGTAACGGAACGGACAAACAGCGACTGGACCTCCGGGTTGAACTGCAAAAGCTTTGCGGTAGCCGGAATTTCAGAGGCGCCAAGCGACAGCAGGATGATGTCGTCATGGCCGTCGCCGGTCAAATCCTCCACAATAAGCTGGGAGTAGGTTTCAGATACGGTATGCTCGGTTGTATGGTTGCCGTTAAAGGTATAGGCGGTCATCTGGTTGACGGGCGCAACAAAATTGCTCCAGCTGACGACCACCTCGTTTTTGCCGTCCCCGTCGAGGTCACCAAGGCATATTTTATCGACCTCCGTATTTTGGTTGGCAAAATCGCCGATTTCCTGCCATACCCCGTCTATCTCTTTAATAAACAGGACGTGCGTCGCGGCGGAATCCCCCGCCGGCCTGTAAAGGGCAATGGCCTCGGGCGTCCCGTCGCCGTCGAGGTCTGTCGTTGTAATTGCGGAATGGTAGTCGCCGTTCTGCGGGTATTTCAGCGTGTAATCGCCGCCCGCCTTTGCTTCGATGACCTCCTGGATTTCCGCCTTGTCTCCCGTGGCGCGGGGCGGGCGCAGCAAATCTGAATTATCAAAGCCTGACGGCGTGCAGCCGGTAAGCATAAGGCTTGCCAAAAGCACGGCCAAAACGGCCGCGGTAATCTTTCGTTTCATGCCCCGTCCTCCTTTCCACTGGGATAACCGGTATTTCACCGGTTTACGGCTATGCAGTAATAAATGGGCTTGCCCATTTCCGTAAACATTTTTTCGTGCTCGGTTTCAATATTGTCCGGAACCTCGCTGTGATGCAGGTCGTCTGTACGGAATATAACAGAAAACCCCGCCTCGCCAAAGTAGCAGAGGCTGTCGTAAAAAAGCGCTTTGTCATCCGTTTTAAAGCGGATTTCCCCGCCTTTCGCCAAAAAGGTTTTATAAAGATTTAGCTGTTTCGGGAAGGTGAGCCTGCGCTTTTTATGCTTGGCCTTCGGCCATGGATTACAAAAATTGATGTAAATCCGCTCGATTTGGTCGTCGGGAGAGAGCATTTGGTCAATCCGCTCGATATCCTGCGACATCAGCGCGATATTATCGACCGGCCGGCCGTTTTCTTCAAATAGCTTTACAATATTGCGCCGTCCAACCGCGAGCACCTCGCTTTTGATATCGACCGCAAGGTAATTGACGTTGGGGTTCTGCAGGGCAAGCTGCGCCATAAACCCGCCTTTTCCGCAGCCCAGCTCCAGCTGCAGCGGCTGTTTTTTTGGAAACCACCCTGCCCATTTCCCCCTGTTTTCCGGGGGATTATCCACAAAAAAGCCGCACGCGGCAAGCTCGGGACGCGCCCAAGGCTTTCTTCTCATCCTCATATGCTTCACCATAATGTAAACATGCTCAAAATATCACTTTATTATATCAGGGTTTTTCTGTTTTTGCAATTCCCGTTTCTATAAAAAGGGGGGCCTTTTCAAAACAAAAATCCGGCGGAACCGTGAGGCTCCGCCGGATGCTTTGTGTTTTTTCAGCTAATCAGCAGGGGCAAACGTTGACCGCTCTTACCTTGCTGCTGTTCTTCGGGTCGGCTTCCGTATCAAACGTGACCTTCTGGCCTTCGTTGAGCGTTTTGTAGCCGTCGGAAGCAATCGCGGAGAAATGTACGAATACGTCGCCGCTGCCGTCGTCGTTGGAAATAAATCCAAAGCCTTTTTCTGAGTTAAACCATTTTACTGTACCGTTGTTCATTCTGGTACCTCCATCTAAAAAATTCATATCCGTTGGTGCAATTTAAAGCGCGCACATTTTTGTAAATCATCAAAACGAACCATGACTTACAAAAACATGCGCGCCTAAGATAGCATTTTGAATACTTTTATTAGTATACCACGGCAAAATAGAAAAGTCAATGAAATATTCGGAAATAAATTTTAAGCTTCCTTTGCCGCCGCCAACAGCGCCGGGCTGCACAGCAGGGATATTTGTTCCGGGTCGTCGGGAAGCGCAATCAGCGCCTGCTTTCCGCTCTTAAGGAAATAGCCTTGCGCCGTGCCTGCCGGCCCCTCTATTTTTTGTACCTGGGGAGGGACGCCTGTGGAAAGCGCCTTGGAAAGCACCTGCGCCAGGTTGTTTTCATCCTTTCTCGCAAGGCCGCCCACCACAAAAACAATATTTTCATGGCTGAACGCTTCGTTCAGAGCGTCCACAAGATGCCCGGGGGAAAAAGCAGCGCTGACGTCCACGGGATTTAACCCGGCTGCAGCAAGGCAGCCGGAAATCGCTGTTTCGCAATAGCCGGTCTGGTGGGCCATATAAAAAACCAGTCCGCATTTTATCATATTAATTCACCGTCTTACTTTTCGGTTTAGGTTTACTGTGCCGCGGCCGTGGCGGCGGTATCGGAATTACCGGCCCCGGCGTCGGTACCGCTGTCCGGCGCGCTTGTCGAAGGCTGCGAGCTGCTTGGGGGCGGCACAGGCGCATAGACCTTTATGATACAGGTTGCCGTCAGCCCGTTGTCCGTCGATGCGGTAATCTTAGCGGTTCCGGCGCCCTTCGCCGTTACAAGGCCGTTTGCATCGACTGTAGCGGCCGCGGGGTTTGAGGAACGCCAAGTAACGGCCGGGTAGGACGCGTTAGACGGGGAAACGTTGACCTTAAGCTGTACCGTCGTACCAATATTCAGGTTATAGCCCGCCCAATTGAGGCCAATGCCGGTAACCGGCTGGATAACCTTGACGGTGCATTCCGCCTGGTTCCCGTTTTTTGTAACTGCACGGACAGTGGCCGTGCCCGGGCCGACCGCCGTAAGCGTACCGTTGCTTGCGACCGATACGACGTTAATATTGGAATTATACCATGTAACGGATTTATCGGTTGTATTTGTGGGATTCCATTGTACGGTTATTTTACTTTTATCACCCACGTTCATCGTAACGGAGGAATAGTCGAAAAAAATGTTGATGTTTTCAATTTTCTGAACGGGCGCAGCGGTTGCCTTTTCAGTAGCAGGCTGTGTTTCCTCTTCTTTTTTTGTGTTGTCGTAGAGGGTAAAAGCGCGTTCCTTGCCCTTTAGCTTTCCCTTGCCGTCGTACCAGTCGATTTGGCCGGCCTTATACGCTTTGGAAAAGCTCGTGACCTTCGGTTTTGTACCGCCGTAGGTGTTGTAATAGACGTCCGGCCACAAAGCGTCGGAATTAATCGCGGCCTTTTTGACGTCGACCTTGGAGCTTTCGCCCTTGCGCACCTTTCTTGCGACGACTACCGTACGGAACTCGCTGAACTCATAGGAGCAGGTGGAGAGCGAGAGCAGCTGGTCGTTTTCGTTGACGTCTACGGGGATATCAAACAGGGAGCGCTCGCGGATTAAATATACATAATTCATAAACTCGGCGTCGCTTGCAAACGTGCCGGTCAGGTAATCGAAGTATTCGCCCTGTGATTCGAGCGTATTCGTTTTATAAACGGAAATAATCTTCCATTGCGCGTCGCCCTCAGGCGTATCGAAATGGATGATAGGGTGCTTTTTGTAAAAATCGAGGTCGCCCGAGGTACGCCCGTATCCCATCAATCCCGCAAACATGCGGCCGTCGTTCATATGGTGGCCGTGGATAATAACATTTTTGGAGTCGGCCCCCTGCTTGCTGCGGTAGTCGATAAACAGGCTCCCGTAGCCGCTGTAATTTCCCTTATAGTCGGCATACAGGTATTTCTGAGTGCTGATGGTATCGGTTTTTGACTGCAGCACGGGGTAGTCGAGATAATCGGTATTGTCGATTTTCAGCCAGCCGACTATTTCTTTATTCGTTTTCTTGAGCGCGTCCCAGTCGTGGGAAATCGTATTGGTAACCTCGCCGGTTTTGGGGTCGGTTTCCTTTATAGGTTCGTCCATGTGACCGGTTTCCTGAATCTCGTGAACGGTATTATCGTTGAGCATCGGCTGGATTACGAGGTAGTTGATTAGGTATCCAGCAGTAAAAAGGAATGTAAGCGACGCGACGATTAAAACGATTTTGCGGGCAATTTCCTTGCCGCTGTCGCCCTTTTTGGGGATTACGCCGCTCCAGAAGCCCTTCTTTTTTTTCTTAGTGTCCTGTGTAATTGGCTTTGGAATAAAAGATACCCCCTTTTGCGTAAGCTCCCCGTCCGGGAGCGGGCTGTTCGTCAGGGCAAAATAAACGCCCTGTTTTATCATCTGGCCGGCGGGTACGCCTGTCAGGCTTTCTTTTGGCAGAAGCACGATTTTTTTGCCGTAGCAGAAAAAGCAGTAGCCTTCATAGCCGTTTCCCATGTTGCCCATGGAAAGCGCGTTGGCAAAGGCGGGAGCGGTGGGGTCCTCTTTTGCCTCTTCCTCCCGCTGCGCGGGATAGTCCATTGCCATGACGAGGTCGGGCAGGCCCTGCTCGTGCAGCTCCTTAAGCTTTTCCCTGTCGGGCGTCGTATGGTTTGCGGCAAGGCCGCAGAGCGCTTCAAACGCGGCGTTGTCTTCTTTGCCGTCGAGTGCGTTTGCCATGACGATTAATTCAATATCGTCCTTGGAATCGATTGACTGATTGATTCCTTCCAGTATTTTGACACGGTCGGGGTCCATCTCTGTCTTATAGAGAATATTGACGCCCGACTGGCGCAGCTCTTCCATAACGGAGGGCAGCGCCTTGTTCAATGACTGCGTTTCCTCCTTGCCGCTGCGTACCGAATATATTTCAGCATTCATGGCATATACCTCCCGTATTCTGTCCTGTATCATAAGCGCAGGTGTGCGCGGCTTTCCTTTATTTCATATAACCGATTTTCGTACAATATGTGTTTTCTACAGCGCGTTCGATTAACTCCTCGCAATCCAGCTCCTCCTGCGCGAGCTTTACAAATTTCAGCACCGGCCTTGTGCGCGGGTGCTTGGGCGTGAATACCGTGCAGCAGTCCTCGTACGGCTGGATAGAGGTTTCAAACGTACCGATTCTGCGCGCTGTCTTAATGATTTCATCCTTGTCCATCCCAATGAGCGGACGGAACACGGGCATGGAGCACGCCTCGTCCGTACAGGAGATGGCGTGAATCGTCTGGCTTGCTACCTGCCCCAGGCTTTCGCCCGTAATCAGGGCCGCGCATTCGTTTTCCCGCGCGATTCGTTCGGCAATCTGCATCATAAAACGGCGCATGATGATGGTGAACAGCTCCTCCGGGCAGTTTTTACGGATTTCCTCCTGGATTTCCGTAAACGGGACGGTATGCATGACCATCCTGCCGCTGAAGCGCGAAACAATCGAAAGGAGCTCCTTGACCTTTTCTTCGGCGCGCTCGCTCGTGTAGGGCGGGCTTGCAAAATGGACGGCGGTAAGCTCTACGCCGCGTTTTGCCATCATATAAGCCGCGACAGGGCTGTCGATGCCGCCGCTGATGAGGATAGCCGCCCGTCCTCCCGTGCCGACGGGGATGCCGCCCGCGCCGCGCAGGGCCTGCCCGTGGATATACGCGCCGAAATCTCGTACCTCCACCGTGACGGTCAGCTCAGGGTTATGTACATCGACGCCCAGATGGGGGAAATGCTCAAGCAAATACCCGCCCAGCTCGGCGCAGATTTGCGGCGATTTCAGGGGGAACTGCTTGTCGGAACGCTTAGCCTCTACCTTAAAGGTGCTTACAAGCTCCAGCTGCTCCTTTAAATATTCCAACGCGTTTATCTTGATGCTGTCCATGCTTTTTTCAGCAAAGCACGCCCTGGAATAGGCGGCGATACCGAACACGCATCCAATACGGCGCGCCGCCTCGTCGAGGTCGGCGCCGTCCCTGAGCGGCGTGACATATACGGTCGATTGTGCCGTTTTGACTTCAAACGGCCCTAAATATGAAATGCTTCTTTTTATATTTTTGACGAGCACGTCCTCAAAGGTGCGCCTGTTCAGGCCCTTTAAGGCAAGCTCGCCGACCTTTATCAGTATCATTTCCTTCATTTTTTACCCTCTTCATCCTTCTTTTGCTTTTCACGCTTTCCTACCGCCTTGCAAGCGTGCGCATTCCTTCATCGATTGCCGCTATCAGGCAATCCACGTCGGCTCTCGTGTTATATTTTGAAAAGCTTACGCGCAGCGCGCTGTCGCTTTCCTCCGCGGAAAGCCCGAGCGCCGTAAGCACATGGCTCTTCTTCCCTTTTGCGCACGCGGAGCCGCTGGAAATATAGATACCCCTTGCCGCGAGGAAATGGAGCATGGTTTCGCTCCTTATCCCGAGCACGGAGAAATTGACAATATAGGGAAGGCAGCTTCCGTCTGAGTGCAGAACCGTGCCCTCAAGCTTTATAACCTGTTCGGCGCAGTAGTCGCGCAATGCGCGGATTTCTTCTATCGTGTTTAAATCGATTTCCCGCACGGCGGCTCCAAAGCCCGCAATCAGCGGGGCGGCCTCTGTCCCGGGGCGCAGCCTGTTTTCCTGCTCGCCGCCGAACATGCGCGGCGTAATGCGCACGCCGTTTTTTACATACAGCGCGCCGGTCCCCTTCGGGCCGTGTATTTTGTGCGAGGAAACCGTGAGCAGGTCTATTCCAAGCTTACGCGGCGAAACCGGGATTTTTCCAAACGCCTGCACCGCGTCGCAGTGGATAAGCGCCGGCGCGCATTTTTGCACGGCGGCCTTCCTTGCGGTTTCTACCGGCTGAATGGCGCCCGTTTCGTTGTTGACGAGCATAATACTGACGAGTACCGTTTTATTGTCCACCGCTTCAAAAATCTGCTCCGGCGTGATGCGGCCGCCGTTTTTCGGCTTGAGGAAAACGACCTCGTATCCCTGCCGTTCCAGCTCCCTGCAGCTTTCAAAGACAGAGGAATGCTCAACCGCGGTCGTTACAATTTTATTGCCCATGCGTTTTCTTGCGTCCACAGCGCCGAAAACGGCCAGGTTGTTCGCTTCCGTCCCGCCGCTTGTGAAATAAATTTCCGCCTTTTCCGCACAGAGCAGCTTCGCTATGGAGCAGCGGGCCTTTGTAATCTCTTTTTCGGCCTCCAGCCCTTTTGTATGCAGGGAGGAAGGGTTCCCGTAATTCAGCGTCATCATGTCGTAGGCCGCCTGCGCGGCGCTGCGGCATACAGCCGTCGTCGCGCTGTTGTCCAGATAAACGTTCGTGCCCGTTTCAAACACCTCTTGCCTCAAATATAAAAACAGACCGCAAGTCACATATCATTATACACGAAACGCCCGCGCCTGCAAATAAATAATAGAAATTTAACAAAATGTTCTAAAATCGGAAATCAATATGATTAAGCAGGCCCAAACAGGGAATAATTGACTGTGAAAGGGTGAGTTTACGTGAATGTATCAAAGAAAGAATATTCCAAAATGACAGAAAAAGCGTCGCCGAACAGCCACCTTTTTTTAGATTGTCTCAAGGCGTTCCTGTTTGGCGGCGTGATTTGCACCATAGGGCAGGGCTTCACCGATATTTATATGCTGTGCGGCATGCAAAAGACCGAGGCCGCGACGCTTACCTCTGTGACGCTTGTATTTTTGGGCGCGCTGCTGACGAGCGTCGGCGTATACGACAAGCTCGCAAAGCACGGGGGAGCCGGTACGCTTGTTCCAATCACGGGCTTTGCAAACTCAATTGTTTCTCCTGCCATCGAGTTTAAAAGCGAAGGTTATATCCTTGGCCTTGGCGCGAAGATGTTTATTATCGCGGGGCCTGTTTTAGTATACGGAATTACGGCCTCCGTCGTGTACGGCATTATCTATTTTATCTTAAAAAGCGTGGGTGCCGTCTGAATAGATTCAAACAACCTTGCCGGGCGTTGCTTTTGATTCGAAAAAAGAAACCGCAGAGGCGTTTTTGCTTCTGCGGAATTATTTTTTCTTTTACATAAAGAATGTGAAAAAAACAGGCGATTTCTCTTGACAAACTCTTGACAATCAAATAAAATAAGAAAATGCACCATAATGGCATAGCTTGCCCTTATCGCCCTTTCAACGGGTTGATATTAGCATAAAATTTTTCAAAAATCAAGTGGTATTTTTAAAAATGTTGCGGGGCCTTATGGAAGACAGCGGACTAACTATCAGGAATGGAGTGATACGCCCATGGTGAATGTCAAGCCGACAAAGCTTGGTAAAAATGAGAGGATGAGCTTTTCTAAAATCGACGAGGTTATCGATATGCCGAACCTCATCGAGGTACAGAAAAAATCCTACAAATGGTTTTTAGACACAGGGCTGAAGGAAGTATTTCAGGATGTATCGGGCATAACCGATTACACCGGCAATCTGGTTCTCGACTTTGTGGACTACACACTTGACGTTGACAATCCCAATTACAGCGTAACGGAATGCAAGGAAAGGGACGCCACCTACGCCGCCCCCCTGCGCGTCGTCGCGCGCCTGCTCAACAAAGAGACGGGCGAAATCAAGGAATCAAACGTCTTTATGGGCGATTTTCCCCTTATGACCTCGAGCGGCACGTTTGTAATAAACGGCGCCGAGCGCGTCATCGTATCACAGCTGGTTCGTTCCCCGGGCGTTTATTACAAGATGGAATATGACAAGACGGGCAAAAAGCTTTTCAGCTCCACGGTTATCCCGAACAGGGGCGCATGGCTTGAGTATGAAAACGACGTGAACGACGTTTTCTATGTCCGTATCGATAAAAACCGCAAAATTCCCATCACGGTGTTTATCCGCGCGCTGGGGCTGGGAAGCGACGGCGAAATTCTCGACTACTTCGGCGAGGACGAGCGCATCCGCGCGACGATAGAAAAGGACCCCTGCAAGAACACAGAGGAAGCAATGATTGAGGTCTACCGCAAGCTCCGCCCAAGCGAACCGCCGACGGTGGAAAGCGCGCAGACGCACATCAACAATCTGTTCTTTGACGCCAGGCGCTACGATATGTCGCGTGTCGGCCGTTATAAATACAACAAAAAGCTCGGTATTTCGGCGCGCCTTGCAAACCAGAAGATTACGGAGCCGATTGCAAATCCTCGCACCGGCGAGGTCATGGCGATGGCGGGCGACGTAATCAGCCGCGAGCTTGCCATGGAAATCGAAAACGCCGGCGTTACTACCGCGTTTGTAGACGTGGAGGGCAAGACGGTCAAGGTCATTTCCAACGGCATGGTCGATATCAGCGGGTATGTTGGGTTTAACGCTGAGGAAGAATGCGGCATCAACGAGAAGGTGAGCTTCGCCGTGCTGTGCGAAATCCTAGACGCCTGCGGCGACGACCAGGAGCTGCTCAAGGAAACCGTCGCGCAGCGCCGCGGCGACCTTATTCCGAACCATATTATTATTGACGATATTTTCTCTACTATTAACTATATGAACTGCCTTGCCTGCGGCTTAGGGACGACGGACGACATCGACCATCTCGGCAACCGCCGCATCCGCAGCGTGGGCGAGCTGCTGCAAAACCAATTCCGCATTGGCTTTTCCAGGCTGGAAAGGGTAATCCGCGAGAGGATGACCCTACAGGCGCAGGATCTTGATAACCTGTCGCCGAACGCGCTGATTAACATCCGCCCGGTCACCGCGGCAATCAAGGAATTCTTCGGCTCTTCGCCCCTTTCCCAGTTTATGGACCAGACGAACCCGCTTGCGGAGCTTACGCATAAAAGGCGTCTTTCCGCGCTCGGCCCCGGCGGCCTTTCACGTGACCGCGCGGGCTTTGAGGTGCGCGACGTCCACTACAGCCATTACGGCCGTATGTGCCCGATTGAAACGCCGGAAGGTCCGAACATCGGCCTGATTTCGTACCTTGCGACGTTCGCGCGCATCAACGAATATGGCTTTATCGAGGCGCCGTTCCGTAAGGTCGATAAGGAGACGGGCATCGTCACCAGCGAGGTCGTTTATATGACGGCCGACGTGGAGGATGAATTCTACGTTGCGCAGGCCAACGAACCGCTCGACGACGAAGGACGCTTTAAAAACCCAAAAATCAATGGACGCTACCGCGACGAGTTCGTGGAGCTTGAGCGTGACCGTTTCGATTATATGGACGTTTCGCCGCGGATGGTCGTTTCCGTCGCGACGGCGATGATTCCGTTCCTTGAGAACGACGACGCAAACCGGGCGCTGATGGGCTCGAACATGCAGAGGCAGGCTGTCCCGCTGATGGTCACGCAGTCCCCGATTGTCGGTACCGGCATGGAATATAAGGCGGGCGTCGATTCCGGCGTGTGCCTGCTGTCCAAAGAGGACGGCGTGGTCCTTTCCGTAAGTGCGGACAAAATCGCCGTGCGCTACGATTCCGGAAAAATCGAGGAATTCAAGGTTACGAAGTTCATGCGCTCGAACCAGGGCACGTGTATTAACCAAATTCCTGTCGTCGATAAGGGGCAGCGCGTTGTAAAGGGCGAGGTGCTCGCCGACGGCCCGGCCACGAAGAACGGTGAAATCAGCCTTGGAAAGAACGCGCTGATTGGCTTTATGACCTGGGAAGGCTATAACTACGAGGACGCTGTCCTCATCAATGAAAAGATTGTCAGGGACGACGTTTATACGTCTATCCATATAGAGGAATATGAAACCGAGGCCAGGGACACGAAGCTCGGCCCGGAAGAAATTACGCGCGACATCCCGAACGTCGGCGAGGATATGCTCAAGGATTTGGACGAACAGGGCATTATCCACATTGGCGCCGAGGTACAGGCAGGCGATATCCTGGTCGGCAAGGTCACGCCGAAGGGCGAGACGGAGCTTACCGCTGAGGAGCGTCTGCTGCGCGCCATATTCGGCGAGAAGGCAAGGGAAGTCAGGGACACCTCCCTGCGCGTGCCGCACGGAGAGTCCGGCATCGTTGTGGACGTCAAGGTGTTCACAAGGGAGAACAGCCATGACGAGCTGCAGCCGGGCGTCAATAAGGTCGTGCGCTGCTACCTTGCGCAGAAGAGGAAGATTTCGGTCGGCGACAAGATGGCGGGACGCCACGGCAACAAGGGCGTCGTTTCCAGAATCCTCCCTGTTGAGGATATGCCGTTCCTGCCGGACGGTACGCCGCTCGATATCGTGCTCAATCCCCTCGGCGTTCCTTCCCGTATGAATATCGGGCAGGTGCTCGAGGTCCATCTGGGCTATGCCGCGAAGGCGCTCGGCTGGAAAATCATGACGCCCGTGTTCGACGGCGCGCACGAAGAGGATATCTTTGAGGCGTTCCGCCAGGCGGGGCTGAGCGAGGACGGCAAGACATGGCTCAAGGACGGCAGGACGGGTGAATATTTCGATAATCCCGTCACCGTAGGCTATATGTACTATTTGAAGCTCCATCACCTGGTTGACGATAAAATCCACGCGCGTTCCACAGGACCGTACTCGCTCGTAACACAGCAGCCGCTCGGCGGCAAGGCGCAGTTCGGCGGACAGCGCTTCGGCGAGATGGAGGTCTGGGCGCTCGAGGCTTACGGCGCGGCATACACGCTTCAGGAAATCCTGACGGTCAAGTCTGACGACGTCGTCGGGCGTGTCAAGACCTATGAATCAATCGTCAAGGGACAGAATATTCCGAAGCCGGGCATTCCGGAATCCTTCAAGGTTCTCATCAAGGAACTTCAGTCGCTCGCGCTCGACGTCAAGGTGCTCGACAAGGACAACGAGGAAATCGACCTCAAGCAGAACTTTGACGAGGACGATGAAATCACGGCGGTACCGGACAGCGCGCTCGCTGAGGACGAGGTTATGACCACGATGGAGGGCTTCCAGCTCGAGGATGATCCCGAAGACAACAACATGTTTGACGAGTCGTCTATTTTTGAAGAGGAAGAAGACGATTTAATCGATGATTTTGACAGCGACGAACTGTAAGGGGAGGCTTGGTGAATATGGAGTTTAACGTTTTTGAATCAATTAAAATAGGACTTGCTTCTCCCGAACAGATCAGGGATTGGTCGCACGGCGAGGTAAAAAAACCGGAAACCATCAACTACCGCACCTTAAAGCCGGAACGCGACGGCCTGTTCTGCGAGCGCATTTTCGGACCGCAGAAGGACTGGGAATGCCATTGCGGAAAGTATAAGAGAATCCGCTATAAGGGCAAAATCTGCGACCGCTGCGGCGTTGAGGTTACACGCGCGAAGGTCAGAAGGGAACGCATGGGCCACATTGAGCTGGCTGCGCCCGTTTCCCATATCTGGTACTTTAAAGGCATACCGTCGAGAATCGGCCTGATGCTCGATATTTCCCCGCGCCTGCTTGAAAAGGTGCTGTATTTTGCGGCTTATATCGTAACCGACCCGGGCGACGCCAGGGGCCTTACGAAGATGCAGATTCTTACAGAAAAAGATTACCGCGAAATGCGTGAAAAATACGAGGACGATTTCGAGGCCGGAATGGGCGCGGAGGCCGTGAAAAAGCTTCTGTCTGAAATCGACCTGGAACAGCTCTCAGCTGAGCTGAAGGAAGAGCTTGAAAACGCGTCCGGCCAAAAGAGGGTCCGCCTCTTAAAGAGGCTGGAGGTCGTAGAGTCCTTCCGCCTTTCCGGCAACCGCCCGGAATGGATGATACTGGACGTCGTCCCGGTCATCCCGCCGGATATCCGCCCGATGGTACAATTGGACGGCGGCCGCTTCGCAACGAGCGACCTCAATGATTTGTACCGCAGGGTAATCAACAGAAATAACCGCCTGAAAAGGCTTCTGGAGCTTGAGGCTCCCGATATCATCATCCGCAACGAAAAGCGCATGCTGCAGGAAGCCGTGGACGCGCTGATTGACAACGGCCGCCGCGGCAGGCCGGTCACTGGGCCGAACAACCGCGCGCTCAAGTCCCTGTCCGACATGCTCAAGGGCAAGCAGGGGCGTTTCCGCCAGAACCTTCTGGGCAAGCGCGTCGATTACTCCGGACGTTCCGTTATCGTCGTTGGGCCGGAGCTGAAAATGTACCAGTGCGGCCTGCCGAAGGAAATGGCGCTGGAGCTCTTTAAGCCGTTTGTTATGAAACGTCTGGTTGAAACAAAGGTTTCGCAGAACATCAAGGCGGCAAGAAAGGCCGTCGAACGCGCAAAGCCCGAGGTTTGGGACGCGCTCGAGGTCGTCATCAAGGGCCATCCGGTTCTGTTAAACCGCGCCCCCACGCTGCATAGGCTGGGCATCCAGGCGTTTGAGCCGGTGCTCGTAGAGGGCAGGGCGTTAAAGCTCCATCCGCTCGTCTGTACCGCGTACAACGCGGACTTCGACGGCGACCAGATGGCTGTGCACGTTCCGCTTTCCGCGGAAGCGCAGGCGGAAGCACGCTTTTTAATGCTCGCAGCGGGCAACCTCTTAAAGCCCTCCGACGGGCGCCCCGTTACCGTTCCGACGCAGGACATGGTGCTCGGCTCCTATTACCTGACGCTCGACAAGGATGGGGAGAAGGGCGAGGGCAAGGTGTTCCGCAACTTTGACGAAGCCCTCATGGCATACGACACGGGCGTTGTCAGCCTGCACGCGAAGATAAAGGTGCGCCGCGAGCTCGAAATCGACGGAGAAGTAAAGACGGCGATGATTGAAACGACCGTCGGCAAGATTATATTCAACCGCCCGATTCCGCAGGACCTTGGCTTTGTAGACCGCAGCAAGCCGGAAAACCTTTTTGAGCTGGAAATCAGCTTCCTGGTCGGTAAAAAGCAGCTTGGCAAGATTATCGACAGGTGCATACGCGTACACGGTACGCAGGTTACCTCCAAGGTGCTGGACGACGTAAAGGCGCAGGGCTTTAAATATTCTACCAAGGGCGCGATTACCGTCGCCGTCTGCGACGCGGAAATCCCGAAGGCTAAAAAAGAGATTATCGCGAAAGCGGAAGAGGATATCGATACCGTCACGGGCCTCTTTAAAGAGGGTCTCGTTTCAAATGAGGAACGCTATGAAAGCGTACTGAAAATTTGGGAAAAGGCGACAAACGACGTCACGACCGCCCTTCAGAAGAACCTTGGGCGCTACAACCCAATCTTCATGATGGCTGATTCCGGCGCCCGCGGCAGCATGAGCCAGATTCGCCAGCTTGCCGGTATGCGCGGACTAATCGCGAATACATCTGGTAAAACGATTGAAATCCCGATTCGCGCGAATTACCGTGAAGGGCTTAACATTCTGGAATACTTTATCTCCTCGCGCGGCGCGAGAAAGGGCCTTGCCGATACGGCTCTGCGTACGGCGGACTCCGGTTACCTTACAAGGCGTCTGGTCGATGTATCGCAGGAGGTCATCATCCGTGAGGACGACTGCGGCACACACGAGGGCATCGAGGTATTCGAAATCCGCGACGGCAAGGAATCCATAGAGAGCCTGCACGAGCGTCTGCTCGGCCGGTACCTCTGCGAGGACTTTGTCGATGAGAAGACGGGCGAAATTCTCGTTTCCCGCGAAACTATGATGGGCGACGAAGAAGCAAATATCATCGTAAACGCCGGCGTGGAGCGCATAAAAATCCGTTCCATCCTCGGCTGCCGCGCAAAGCACGGCGTCTGCCGCAAGTGCTATGGCTCGAACCTTGCAAACGGTATGCCTGTCACGGTCGGCGAGGCGGTCGGCATTATCGCCGCGCAGTCTATCGGCGAGCCGGGCACGCAGCTTACTATGCGTACGTTCCATACGGGCGGCGTCGCTTCCGCGGAGGATATCACACAGGGCCTTCCGCGTGTTGAAGAGCTGTTTGAGGGCCGCAAGCCGAAGCATCTCGCCATTATCAGTGAAATTCCCGGCGATGTACGCTTTGAAGAAATCAAGAACAACCGCCACGCGGTTATCTTTAATAAAGAGACCGGCGACGAAAAATCCTACCTTATCCCCTTCGGCTCCAGGGTCAAGGTGGAAGAAGGCCAGACAATCGAGGCCGGCGATATGATTACCGAAGGCTCGGTCAACCCGCACGACGTGCTTGCCATCAAGGGTGCGCAGGCTGTGCAGGATTACCTGATTCAGGAGGTCCAGCGTGTTTACCGTATGCAGGGTGTTGACATCAACGACAAGCATATCGAGGTAATCGTCCGCCAGATGATGAAGAAGGTAAGAATCGAAGACCCGGGCGACACCAACCTGCTGCCCAGTACGCTGGTAGACAAGAACGAGTTCCTGAGCGCAAACGAAGAGATTTGCGCGCGCGTCGAAAATGGGGAAGAGGGCCTGCGGGAAGCCACCTGTACACAGATGCTTCTCGGTATTACAAAGGCATCCCTCGCAACCGACAGCTTCCTGTCGGCGGCTTCGTTCCAGGAGACGACGAGAGTGCTGACCGACGCCGCAATCAAGGGCAAGGTCGACCCGTTGATGGGACTCAAAGAGAACGTCATCATCGGTAAGCTCGTTCCGGCGGGAACAGGTATGCACCGTTACAGCGACGTAGAGCTGGAAGAAACGTACCCGGCTGCCGCTGTGAACGAATACGAACAGGTCCAGGTGGAATAACGGGACGAAATACGGCGAAACCACCACGCCGTGTCCCCGCAGTTTTCTTCCGGCTTAATTTATGCGTAAGCGGAGGTTCCGGTAGCTGCCCGGAGCACAAAGTAAATAGAAAATTGCAGTTGCAGGATAAAAACAAGCCCTCCGCATTACGCGGGGGGCTTCTTTTATTGAATTTAACGATTTGCAGAACGAGTTCAACTATCCGGAAAATTGTTAAAGGGCGGAATTTTTTATGGATGACAGCCGTTACCGGCATATGAAAGGTTAAATAAATCCGAATGGATTAAAAAATAAAGCTTTGAGGTGGTTTTGATGTCAAACAGGATTAAAGACTTAAGGAAAAGCAGAGGGTTTACGCAGGAGGAAATCGCGGAATATCTGGGTATTCACCAGACGACCTACGGCAGCTACGAAACCGGCAAGCTGAAAATCCCGATGGAGTCGTGTGAAAAGCTTGCCGATTTTTATAAAACAAGCCTGGACTACCTTTTGGGCAGGACAAGCAGGATAAAGCCGTATAAGAAATGACACGTTTGTATTAGGACCAATATTTGCCCGGGCAAGCGAACGGGCAAACAAAAAAGGGCTGCGGCATTTCTGCCGCAGCCCTTTTAAGCCATAAATAAATGATTATTCGTCTTTTCCGCAGCACTTTTTATATTTCTTTCCGCTGCCGCACGGGCACGGGTCGTTCCTGCCGACCTTATCCTTTGCCGATTTCCTTACAGTACGGTTTACTGTGTCGGTGCCGTCGGAGCTTGTGGCCAAGGGCTTTGCAACCTGCTCGCGCTTAATGACCACATTGAGCGGGTTTTGTGGCTGCTGCTGCGGCTGCTGTCCCGGCAGGACCACCTGATGTGCTGCGGCGGCCTGCTTTGCCATCTCCTGCTGTTTGCGCGCGATTTCCGCGTTGCGCTTTTGAATTTCTACAATACGCTTGGGCGCGGCGAGCACCATTTTAACGGTATCCTCACGAATGGAGGCAATCATCTCGTCAAACATATCGAAGCCCTCGAAGCGGTATTCGACAACCGGGTCGCGCTGTCCGTAAGCACGCAGGCGTATCCCCTGCTTTAACTGCTCCATCGCGTCGATATGGTCCATCCAGTAGGTATCGACATTCTTGAGCAGGTATACGCGCTCCATTTCGCGCATGGTCTCTTCGGGGAGGATGCTCTCATTTTCTTCATAAAGGTCCATCGCTTTTTTGGTCAGCTCGTCAATGAGGTCCTGCTTCTCCATACCCTCCAAATCGTCGAGCGTATAGTGCAGGTCGCCTTCATCGATAAGCCAGCCGAGATAGAAGTCGCGCAGGCTGCCCAGGTTCCAGTTGTCCCTCGTCACGTCGTCGGGGCAGAAGGTGGAAACGTTCTTTTCAATGGTCTGCTCAACCATTTTGATAATCTGGTCCTTGATATTCTCACCGTTTAAGACCTGGTCGCGCTGCCCGTAGATGATTTCGCGCTGGCGGTTCATAACGTCGTCATACTGCAAAACGTTCTTTCTGATGGCGAAGTTGCGGCTTTCCACCTTTTGCTGGGAGCTTTCAATAATATTGGAAAGCATTTTATTTTCAATCGGCATATCGTCCGGCGCGTTTAGCCGCTCCATAACGGCCTTCATACGCTCGCCGCCGAACAGGCGCATCAAATCGTCCTCTGTGGACAGGTAGAACCTGCTCTTGCCGGGGTCGCCCTGACGTCCGGAACGACCGCGCAGCTGGTTGTCGATACGGCGGGATTCATGGCGTTCTGTGCCGATGATGAACAGGCCGCCGGCCCTTCTTACCTCGTCGGCCTCTTCTTTGATGGCCTCTTTATATTTCTTGTTGAGCTCGGCAAAGGTTTTGCGCGCGTTTAAGATTTCTTCGTCTTCCGTGTCGGCAAAGCCGGTCGATTCTGCAATCAGCTCCTCGCTGAACTGCATCCTGCGCATTTCGGTTTTCGCCATGAACTCGGCATTGCCGCCGAGCATGATATCGGTACCACGGCCGGCCATGTTCGTCGCAATCGTAACGGCTCCCTTTTTACCGGCCTGCGCGACGATTTCAGCTTCCTTGTCATGCTGCTTTGCGTTCAATACGTTATGCTTGATGCCCTTTTTCTTGAGCATGGCGCTCAAGTGCTCGGATTTTTCAATCGAAATGGTACCGACCAGGACAGGCTGCCCTGTCTCATGGCATTCAATAATATCCTTGATGACCGCCTCAAACTTGCCCTGCTCTGTTTTAAAGATGGAATCCGGCAGGTCTTCACGTACCATCGGGCGGTTTGTCGGGATTTCCACAACGTCGAGCTTGTAAATCTCGCGGAATTCCTCCTCCTCCGTCATGGCCGTACCGGTCATACCGGAAAGCTTTGTATACAGGCGGAAATAGTTCTGGAAGGTGATGGTTGCGAGTGTTTTGCTCTCGTTTTCGACCTTGACGCCTTCCTTTGCCTCAATTGCCTGGTGCAGCCCCTCGTTGTAGCGCCTGCCGTACATCAAACGCCCGGTGAACTCGTCGACGATGATGACCTCGCCGTCCTTGACGACGTAGTCGATGTCCCGTTTCATAATGCCGTGCGCCTTGATTGCCTGGTTGACGTGGTGCTGAATCGTCAGGTTGTCGGGGTCGGTCAGGTTTTCAATGCCGAAATACTGCTCCGCCTTTTTGACGCCCAGGGGCGTAAGTGTCGCGGACTTTGCCTTTTCGTCTATGATATAATCGATGCCTTTTTCCTTGTAAAGCTCATCGTTGTCCTCTTTGCTGTCGGTCTCTGTAAAGCGTTCAGCCTTTAATGTTTTCGCCAGCTTGTCGGCACGCTCGTAAAGGTCGGTCGATTTGTCGCCCGCGCCGGAAATAATAAGCGGGGTTCTCGCCTCGTCAATCAATATGGAGTCGACCTCGTCCACAATAGCGTAGGCATGGCCGCGCTGTACCTTATTTTCCTTATAAACGACCATATTGTCGCGCAGGTAGTCGAAGCCCAGCTCGTTGTTCGTGCCGTATGTAATATCCGCCGCATAGGCTTCTTTTCTTAAATCGTTTTCCATGTCGTGCACAATCAGCCCGACAGAAAGGCCCAAAAAGCGGTAAAGCTTGCCCATCCATTCCGAGTCGCGGCGCGCAAGGTAGTCATTGACCGTAACGATATGCACGCCCTCGCCCGTCAAGCCGTTCAAGTATGCCGGAAGGGTTGCAACGAGCGTTTTGCCTTCACCTGTTTTCATTTCGGAGATACGTCCCTGGTGCAGGACGATACCGCCGATAATCTGAACCGGGAAATGGCGCATGCCGAGCACCCTGTCGGAGGCTTCCCGGCAGACGGCAAATGCGTCGGGCAGTATATCGTCTGTTGTTTCCCCGTTATTTAAACGGTTTTTTAATATATCGGTCTGTTCCTTCAGTTCGCTGTCGGACATCGCCTTATACTTGTCCTCCAGGGACAGAACCTTGTCGCAAAGGGGCTGAATCCGTTTGACTTCCCTTTTGCTGTAGTTGCCGAACATTGCTTTTAAAAAATTCATGGCAATCGATCCTTTCCATCGCGCGCAGCGCCGGCTGCGCCTTCGAGATGCTCACGCAGGAGCTTTTAATTTACTTACCTGCACAAGTCAAATTATTATAGCATACTTTTTTCAAAAAATCATCCATTATTTTGTGAACAGGACAAAAAGAATACCGGACGGAAGCAAGCTCCGGCCGGTATGAAAAGCTGTCAGTCCTGGCCGCGCAGGGAAGCGGCGGCGGCCTCCATCGCCGCAACAGCGACCGGCCCGGCGGTGGAATATCCAAGGGAACCCTTTTCCACGACGACCGCAAACGCAAGCGGCGCGTCCTCGTCGCGAGAGAAGCCGACCATCCACGCGTCGTTGCTGTCCGGGTCGCCGACCTCTGCCGTTCCCGTTTTGGCGCAGACCTCAAGGGACGGGAACATGCCGTCGCCGTAGTTCGACGTAACGGTATACCGCATCATTTCGTTTAAGGTATCCGCCGTGTTTCTGCTCAAAAGTTCCCTATCGGCTGATGCGCCCGGCGCGCGTACGGGGGAAAAGTCCCCTTTATAAATATCCGACACAAAATAAGGCTGCACCGATTGCCCGTGGTTTGCAACCGCGCCGCACATGATTGCCATCTGCATGGGGTTTGCAAGGTCGGTATACTGGCCGATACCAGACCATCCAAGGTCGTTGTCCTGCGCCTTGGAAACGTCGTATTTTCCTTTTACAGTAGGCGTGTTGCCGACATTGAAGCTTTGGGTAATGCCAATCTTGTTTGCCTCTTCCGTCATTTTTTCCTTGCCGATTTCGACGGCAAGCTCCGCGAATACCACATTGCACGACTGCGCAAGCCCGTCGCGGAAATTGATTTCCCCGTGATGCGACATACAGGAGATTTCCTCGCCGTTTATCACGACGCCTCCATTGCAGGTAAACGTTTTGTCAAAGACGTCCGGCAAATAATCGATTGCGGCGGCCGCCGTCACCAGCTTGAAGGTGGAGCCGGGCGTATAGGTGCTCGAAAGCACGCGGTTTAAGTACGCGCCCTTGTACTGGTCTTCGTTGTCCTCCGTAATTTCAGGCGGGTCCTGCGGGTCATAGGTGGTGGAGCTTACGTTACAGATGATTTCACCCGTCTTGTAGTTGAACACAACGACCGCGCCGTGGGCGCCATTAAGCGCCTCGTACGCCGTCCTGCACACGTCCGCGTCGATGGTAAGCGTCAGGCTGTTTCCACCCCGGAAGGACGGCGGCATTTCAAGCCCCCATATATAATCGAAGCCCAGCAAATCCGAACGGTACATGCTCTGCACCGCCGTAGAAATATTCAGGCTGTTGTCGCCCACTACGTGGAGCGTCGCAAGGCGCGTATTCAAGTCGTCATTATAATAGCGCTTGCCGTCCTTGCTCTGCGCCATCACCTTGCCGTTGCGGTCGTACATAATTCCCGCCTGCTCAAGCCCCCCGCTGCCGGAGATATGCCCGTTGTAATTCTGCTGAATCCATCCGCCGGCGTTTGTGCAGATACGGAAGGTAAACAGGGCAAGCCCCCCAAAGAACGCGAGCGTTATAATAAAAATAAAGATAGAGCGTGTCAAAGCCTTTTTCAAAATGCCGCCCCTTTCCTGCCGGGTACCCGGCCTTTACTGCGTTATTCTGCGTTTGGTGGCATAGGTGCGCTCGTCCGCCGCCTTGATAAACGCAAGCAGCCCCCAGCATGCAATCATGCTCGAACCGCCCGTGCTGATAAACGGAAGCGTAACGCCCGTCAGCGGCAGGATATCCGTTGCGCCGAAGATATTGAGCATTGACTGTAAGACGAACAGCCCTGCCGCGCAGCAGGCCGATACGGAATAGAAAGTCGAACGGCTGCGCGTCGTGATGGCGCGCGCGTAGAAGAACAGCGCGCCGATTGCGGCCGCGACAGTCAGCGCCATAATCAGGCCGACCTCTTCGCACATCAGCCCAAAGACGAGGTCGCTTTCCGAAGCCGCGACATATTTTAAATAACCGTTGCCAAGCCCCACGCCGAACAGCCCGCCGCTTGCCGCGTAGGTAAGCACGCGCGCTTGCTGGTAGCCGGTCGTGTTGGAATATTCCCACACATGCCCCCACGCCTCAAACCGGTTTGCGATATACGGCTTAAACCGCAGGATAATCGCCCCGCCGAACACAGCGGACGCGACCGCGAGGATAACCGTTTTCAAATCGCCTGAGCGCATGAAGGAAATCATCAGGAAGGTGCCAAAAAAGATAAGGGCCGTACCAAAATCGCTCATCAGGAAAAGGGCGCCCACGCAGATGGCGGAGAATATAATAAATTCAATCAGGTTGCGTTTCCTCTGCAATTGGTCGAGCGCCGACGCGCCGACGAAGATAAAAGCAATTTTCACAAATTCAGACGGCTGGACGGATACGCCGCCGATAACAATCCAGTTCGCCGCGCCTCCGCGGATGGTGCCGAATATGATGTTAATTCCGAGCAGGCCGACTGCCGCTATCATAATAAACCAGCGCCATTTCGTGACGCGGTCCGGGTTTTCGATAAACTTGATTAGCAGGCAGAAAACAACCATGCCGACGGCTGCTGCGGCTATCTGCACGAAGGTCTGCCGTATCTCCTGCCGTACCGAGAGCATAACGCCTACCCCCGAAAGGAAAATCGCAAGGCTCTCAAGCTCAAACCCAACGCGCCGCAGCGCTTTGGTGGAAACCAGATAAAAAATCCAGGCGACCGCCATAAAGCAGCCCCAGATGGCTAGCGGCATGAAATCGGTAATTTCCGTGCTGACGCAGGCCTCGGACGCCATAAACAGCAGGAATATGCTGATGAGCATCATCAGGGAAAACGGCGAGATGCCCGCCTTGCTTCCCGGCTTTTTAAAGAACCAGGATTTGCTGATGTCGGTATAATCCTCCGCGCGCCTGAGAGTAAGGGCTGTCCGCCCGACCTTGATTTCATCATTGATGTAAACAGGCGTGCGCTCTTCCACGCGTTTGCCGTTTACAAACGTGCCGTATTTCGAGCCGGTATCGCTGATAAACCAGCCTGCCTCACGCCGCAGCAAAACACAGTGGTCGCGCGAAACGGCCATGTCGCCGAGCGTAATGTCGCAGCTGCGGCCGCGCCCTATTGAATTTTCCCACGCGAGCACGGGCAGGCAATCGTCGTTTTCCTTGTTGACAAGCATAACCAGCGGCTTTTCATCCCTGCGCTGGCGGCGCATCGAGGAATAGCACTGGAACACCACCACGATTCCAAGGATAGGAATCAGAACACGCAGGACGACTATGGCAAGGTCCGTAATGACCTGGAAATTAAGCGAGTCCAAAAAAGCGTCCAATCGGCTTTCCGCCTCCTTTTTTCTACAGGAGATATTTTTCTGATAAGATGATAATATAGTTTTGGGGCGGAATTGTCAATAGAAGGAAGATGACAGTCCGGTTACAGAAGGGTACAAAAATCCCCTGTGCCAAAACGCGCCGCGGCACAGGGGAGCGCTGTTTATACCACTTTTTTCAGACGGTGAATCAGGAGCGTCGCTGCGGCGATTTTCGCGGCGTCTCCGATTAAGAAAGGCACGACGCAGACCATCAGCGCTTCCAATATTCCGGTTCCGGTGCTGATTACAAACCATGCCGTACCGAACGTGTAGCAGAGCGCAAGGCCCGCAATAATGGATGGGATTACCGTATGGATTTTTTTGCCGAACCGCTTGAGCAGCAGGGAAATGGTAAGCGCCGCAACAATATACCCAACAATATAGCCGCCCGTCGGCCCGGCAAGCACGGCAAACCCGCCGCGGAAACCGGAGAACACCGGGACGCCCACGGCGCCGAGCAGCAGGTAAACCACTTGGCTTAAAACGGCGCGCCCGGGGCTTAACAGCCCTGCGGCGGTAAAAACGGCGAGAAGCGCAAGGTTAACCGGCACAGGGCCGATGGGGATAGAAATTTGTGAGAAAACGGCGGTCAGCGCCGCGAACAGCGCGGTAATAATAATTGCGTATATTTTTGTGCTTTTCATTGGCTTTGTGTTATCCATCATATTATCCTCCTTTTGATAGGAACAGTATATCTCTTTCTGCTTTGATTGTCAACCAATTAATTTGTATTATTGGTTTACAATTTAAAAATAGAAAAGACGCCGGAAGTAAATCCGGCGCCTTACGGAGCGTTAAATTATTCGACTGTGACCGATTTTGCAAGGTTTCTGGGCTTATCGACGTCGTTGCCGCGCAGCACCGCCGTATAATAAGCAATCAGCTGCAGCGGGACGGCTGTAAGCATCGGGGTCAGAAGCTCACACGTTTTTGGAATCCGGACCAGGTAATCATAGGCTTCCTCATCCACGCTGAAATCCTCACGGCACACCAGCACGACTTTTGCGCCGCGCGCCTTGACTTCTTTAATATTGCTGACGGTTTTTTCAAGCAGCACGGCCTGCGTTGCGACGGCGATAACCGGCATGTCATTTGTAATCAGGGAAATCGTGCCGTGCTTGAGCTCGCCCGCCGCGTATGCCTCGGAATGGATGTATGAAATCTCCTTGAGCTTCAACGAGCCTTCCATACTCAGCGCGTAATCGAGCCCCCTGCCGATATACAGCAGGCTGTCGGCCGTTATGAGCTGGTTCGATATAAACTGGACGTCTTCCTTGTCGTTTTCGAGAACCTGTTCAATCAGGGCGGGCGTTTCGAGCAGCGCCGCCGTAAGCTCACGGCACTTTCCCTCATCGATAATCCCCTTCGCGAGCGCAAGCTCAAACGCGAACAGGTACATGACGGAAAGCTGGACGATATACGCCTTTGTAGAAGCGACCGCGATTTCCGGGCCGGCGTGCGTATAAATGAGCATGTCGGCCTCCCTGGCGATGGAGCTGCCCTTTGCGTTTACAATCGCGAGCGTCTGCGCGCCAAGCTTTTTGGCAAGGCGCATGGCGGCCAGGCTGTCTGCCGTTTCGCCGGACTGGGAGATAATGATGACGAGATCGCCCTCCCCGACGAGCGGGCCGCGGTAGCGGAACTCCGACGCGATGTCCACCGTTACGGGGACGCGCGCGAGCTTTTCAATTACATATTTTCCAACCATACCCGCGTGCATCGCGGTGCCGCAGGCGACGACATGGATGTTTTTGTACTCCGTAAGCTTTTCGGGCGTAATCCCGCATTCCTCCAGGTTCGGCAGGCCGTCTGTGATGCGCGGCTTTACCGTCATATTGATGGAGGTCGGCTGCTCGTGGATTTCCTTAATCATAAAATGCTCGTAGCCGCACTTTTCCGCCGCGTCCATATCCCAATCCGCGGTTTTCAGCTCTTTTTCGACAAGCTGGTGGTGCGTGTCGTAAATATTGATTTCGTCGTGCGTCAGTACGGCGATTTCATCGTGCTCGAGCAGGTAATAGTCCTTTGTATATTTGAGGATGGCGGGAACGTCTGACGCGATAAAGCTTTCATCCTTGCCTACGCCGACAATCAGCGGGCTTTCCCTGCGCACGGCGTAAACCGTATCGGGGAAATCCTGGAATACGATTCCCAGCGCAAACGAACCCTCCAGCTCTTTGATGACATGGATAATCGTATCGATAGGGTCGCCGTCGTAGTAGTAGCCCAGCATCTGCGCGACGACCTCCGTGTCGGTATCGCTTAAAAACACACGTCCCTTGCGCAGGAGGAATTCCTTTAATTCCTTGTAGTTTTCGATAATACCGTTATGTACAATCGAAACCTTTTCCCCGCTGTGGGGGTGGGAGTTGCGGTCGGACGGCTCGCCGTGCGTTGCCCAGCGCGTATGCCCGATACCGGCCTTGCCCTGCGGCCTGCCCTCCTTCTCCATTTTCGCTTCCAAGTCCTTGAGCCTGCCCTTTGATTTGGCGACCTTGATTTCGCCCTCGTCAAATACGGCGATGCCCGCGGAATCGTAGCCCCTGTATTCAAGCTTGGAAAGGGCGCTTACGAGCACGTCGCTGCAGTCCCTGTAGCCGACATAACCGACAATACCACACATACCTTTTTACCTCCATATAGAAAAATCGCACCGCTTGATATTTATTCAGACGGTTCCTGTTTTATGTCATTTGCTAAATTTTCCTGTGCCTGCTTTCCGTTTGTAACGTGGTGGAACGTCGGGACAATATCGCTTAATACGGAAAGCGTTTTGTCCGAATCGTTTGCAAGCGCGGATTTTTTGAGCTTTGTCAGCTTTTCTATAAATTCCCCCGAATCGATGGGAATCTGGTTTCCAATAAAAATTTTCTTGTTCGCGGTAGCCTTGAGCCCTTCCTCGTCCATTAAAAGCTCTTCAAAGAGCTTTTCACCGGGACGAAGGCCCGTGAATTTGATTTCAACATCCTTGTAGGGCACCTTGCCGTACATGCGGATAAGGTTTTCCGCGAGCGTCGTTATCTTGACAGGCGCGCCCATGTCCAGCACGAAGATTTCACCGCCGTGCGCCATGGAAGCCGCCTGCAATACAAGCGAAACAGCCTCCGGGATGGTCATAAAATAGCGGATGATGTCGGGATGCGTTACGGTAATCGGCCGGCCGGTTTCAATCTGGCGCTTGAAAAGCGGGATAACCGAGCCGTTCGAGCCGAGCACGTTGCCGAAGCGCGTCGTAACAAATTCCGTTTTCGTGTTGCCGAACTGCGCCATATACTGCACAATCATCTCGCAGCAGCGCTTTGTCGCACCCATGACGTTTGTGGGATTGACCGCCTTGTCCGTGGAAATCATGACAAATTTCTCTACATTATAAAATTCTGAAAGGGACGCCACGTTGAACGTGCCGATGACGTTATTCTTGACCGCTTCCTCCGGGGAGGTTTCCATCAACGGCACATGCTTGTGCGCCGCCGCGTGGAACACGAGCTGCGGCTTGTACTTTTCAAAAACGAGCTTCATTTTTTCGTAGTCGCGCACAGAGCAAATCAGAGTAACCAGGTTGATGTCCTCGCCGTGCTCCATTAACAGCTCCTGCTGGATGTCGTAGGCGTTGTTTTCGTAAATATCGACGATGATAATCTGCTTTGGGCCGTATTTCGCAATCTGGCGGGTTAGCTCCGAGCCGATGGAGCCGCCGCCGCCCGTAATCATGCAGACCTTATCTTTGATAAAGGAACGGATATCCTTTTTGTCAAAGGTGATAGGCTCGCGGCCCAGGAGGTCCTCCACCTTGATATCGGAAATCTGGTGCAGGAGGTTCAGCTGGTCGCCGTCGAAAAACAGCTGGCTTAAATACGGCACAATTTTTATTTTGCATGAGGTTTCCGAGCAGAGGTCCAGGATATAACGCCGTTCCGCCTCGGTGCAGGAGGGGATGGCGAAGATAATCATATCGATTTGTTCTTCCCTGCACAGGTCGATGATATCCTCGCTCGTACCCATTACGCGGATGCCGCGCACCTCGGATTTTAATTTTTTTGGGTCGTCGTCTACAATGCAAATCGGCAGGTATTCGTTCGACGGGTTGTTCGGGTCCTTTTTTGCGTTTTCTATTTCCTTCAATATCAGGTTGCAGGCCTGGCCCGCGCCGACAATCAGCGTCCTCTTTTTCAGCTCGCTCTTTCCTTCGTCTACCAAAACGAGGAACGTTTTGCGGAAGAGGATGCGAAACAGCACAATCCCCACGGTTCCCATCAGAAACTGCATGCAAAAGTAAATCAGGTTGGGTTCGCTGAAGATGAGGTAGGATAGGAAGAATACGACGATGCTGCCGAGCGCCGTCCCCGCAAAGCAGGAAATATAGTCCTTGAGCTTAAAATACCGCCAAAGCTTTGAGTATGCGCCGCTGACTAACAAAAACGCAAAGCATAAAATAATCAGCAGTATGGTGATGACGGCAAGCTGGACGGGACGCATGATTTTCGCGCCGGCGTCCCCCAGAAAATTAAGAAGGTAGTAGGACAGAAGGGAGCTGACGCCGATGACAAACATATCGGACAAAGCGAGAATAATTTTTCTCGAATTGATTTTCATCATTTTTAAACCTCGATTAATAGGCGCAGCTTCATTTTACATAGAAAAAACAGCGGCGCGTAATACCCATACGTTGGGAAAACCGGCAGACGGTGCCCAGAATGGAACAGGTACAATAAATTAATTATAGTGTATCCTGTATAAAATGTCAATAATACACAAAAACTGAACTTACAAATTCGTGTACATGTGTGTTGTTTATATGAAAAAAAGAAAATCAGAGTTTACGGCCCATGAGCACGCCCATGACGGACGCCATCATCAAGCCCCTTGTCCATCCGCTGGAGTCGCCCAGGCAGTGCAGCCCCCTGATGTTGGTATTAAAGTCCTTATCCATCTTGACGCGGTTGCTGTAGAATTTGAGCTCCGGCGAATAAAGCAGCGTTTCGGTACTCGCAAAGCCCGGGACCACATGGTCTACCGCCTGGATAAAATTGATGATGTTCATCATCGCGCGGTAGGGCATGGCCGCGGTAATATCGCCCGCGACGGCGTCCGGAATGGTGGGCTTTACGTTCGATTGGCTTAATTCCTTCGGCCAGGTGCGCTTGCCGTCCAATATATCGCCATAGCGCTGCACGAGTATATGGCCGTTTGCAAGCATATTGGTGAGCTCGCCGACCTTCTGTGCGTATGCGATAGGCTGGTTAAAGGGCTCGGTGAAATTGTGCGAGCACAATATGGCAAGGTTCGTGTTGTTCGATTTGATATCCTTATAGGAATGGCCGTTGACAACTGCTAAATTGTTATCGTAGTTCTCCTGGCTGACAAAACCGCCGGGATTCTGGCAGAAGGTGCGCACCTTGTTTTTAAAGGGCTTCGGATAACCGATGAGCTTTGATTCATAGAGGACCTCGTTTACCTCCTCCATAACCTCGTTGCGCACCTCGATGCGCACGCCGATGTCCACGGTTCCGGGCTGGTGCGCGATGTCGTGCTCCACACAGACCTTTTCCAGCCAGTCCGCTCCCTTGCGGCCTGTCGCGACAATTATATTTTCCCCGTTTATTGTAAGCGTTTCGTCCCTTTCGTATACGTTCTGCGCAACGACGCCCTTACATACGCTGTCCTCAATAATCAAATCGCGGCACGCGTAGCCGAACAGGATTTCCACTCCGTGCTCCAGAAGCCAGCTTTCAATACTTTTATAAAGCGTCTGCGCCTTTTCCGTGCCAAGATGGCGGATGGGGCAGTCCACGAGCTTTAAGCCGGACTGGATTGCCTTTTTGCGGATTTCCTTGACCTTTTCCTCCTGCCCGACGCCCTCTACCTTCTTAGACGCGCCGAACTCCAGGTAAATCTGGTCGGTATAATCGATTGTTTCCTGCGCCAAATCCTCGCCGATGAGCGTCGGCAAATCCCCGCCGACCTCGTAGCTCAGCGAGAGCTTGCCGTCAGAGAACGCGCCCGCTCCGGAAAAGCCGGTCGTAATGTGGCAGTACGGCTTGCAGTTCATGCAGGTTTTGGTCTTGAGCTTAGGGCAGCTGCGTTTTTCGACAGGGCGCCCTTTTTCGAGAATGACGATTTTTTTATGTGTGCCGCGCTTGACCATCTCAATTGCGGTAAAAATGCCCGCCGGCCCCGCGCCTACGATGATAACGTCGTAATTCATGGTGTTACCATACCTTTCGTTTCAAACCTGTATTTTTCATTTAATATCGGGCAGGGAAGAGGCATACGCCTTAAACTCCTCATAGCTTCCGTGCTTAATCTGTGAGAGGTCCGCGCCTTCGTCCGCAATCATGCAGTCGGTAATAAGATACGTGTCGATTCCAAGCTTTCCCGCGCACATGTCCTCGCGCAGGTCGTTGCCGGCCATCAGGCAGTCGCGCGCTTCAAGCCCGGCCGTTTGCAGCAGGGACTCGTAATATTTGAGGTTTGGCTTGCTGTAGGAGCATGTTTCGTACGTAGTAATCATTTCAAACATATCGGGGTCTACGCCCGCCCAGCGCATGCGGTTCAACGTCCCGTCCTTCGGGAAAATCGGGTTGGTGGCCGCAATCAGGCGGTAGCCCTTGTCCCTGAGGATTGTAAGGCACTGCGCGGCAAGCGGCGTAAAGCCTGTTTTCTTCTGTACGTTGTTGAATTCCTTGCGGTAAAATTCGTCGAACTGCGGGCGCAGCTTTAAAATATCCTCTCCCATCAGGCCGGCAAAGGTTTTCCAGAAGCGCTCCTCGTTCGTCATGGAGCCGTCGTTTTTTATCATTTCCCTTGTGCCCGCCCATACGCATTCCACAAGCTTTTTCCCGTCCAGCCCAAATGCTGCAAATTTTTTTGCAAGCTCCGAAAAATAGCCGTGCGCAAAGACGTCCTGGTCCATAGGGAGCATCGTCCCGTCCAGGTCAAAAAGGACTGTATTCATAGCGGCCTCATCCTTCGCATAAAAAGTCTATAATATAATACCATAGATGCGGTCGGATTTATAGATTGAAAATCATGCTTTTTTTGACAGGGGCTTCCCGCTTTTTTAGGTAAATATACATAAAACAGGCGGATTTTCAAATAAAAAAAGGAAATTGGAAACCGCGGCGCGCAAACGCATAAAAATGCGGAAGAAATGGGATAAATACTTGACACGGGCCGCGGCGCTGTCTATAATAAAGCTTATATGTAAACATCTAAATTGTAAAATTTGAATGAGGATAGGCGCATGTGTAACGGCGTCCTGTAAATTAACCGTAAAGGGTGGTAAAGCCATGCAGAAACAGGTATTGCTTACGAACGAGGGTCTTAAGAACCTGGAGGACGAGCTTGATATGCTCAAAACAGTCCGCAGAAAAGAAATAGCGGAAAAAATCAAGGTTGCGCTTTCCTTCGGCGACCTTTCGGAGAACAGCGAGTACGACGAGGCGAAAAACGAGCAGGCGATGGTGGAATCCAGGATTGCAACCATTGAAACGATGCTCAAAAACGTTAAAATCATAGATGAAAATGATATCAGCACGGAACTAATCCACGTCGGCTCCAAGGTGAAGGTTATGAACCACACCGCCGGCAGGGAAAATGTATACCAGATTGTCGGCTCAAACGAGGCCGACCCCCTGAAGGGGCGCATTTCCGACGAATCGCCGGTCGGCAAATTTTTGCTCGGCAAAAAGGTCGGCGAGCGTGTTTCGGTGGAAACACCGGCGGGCGTGAGCGAGTACGAGGTGCTGGAAATCAGCAAGTAACGCAGAGCTTTTAAATGAAACGGGCGTGCCCCCGGCACGCCCGTTTGCTTCTTAACCCAGGATATGAGGAGGACGTAAAGATGGCAGAGAACACGGCCCCGGCAAACAGCCCGGAGGCAGAGCAGGATTTAAGCGAGCTGCTCCAAATCAGGAGGGACAAGCTCACGGCGCTCCAGCAGGAGGGCAGCGACCCGTTCGAGGTGACGGTGAGCAGGCGCGACACGCTCGCGCAGGAAATCCGCGACAATTTTGAAACGCTCGAAAATAAGGACGTCTGCATTGCGGGCCGCATTATGAGCTGGCGCGATATGGGAAAGGCAACGTTTATCGATATCCACGACCGCAGCGGGCGCATGCAGGTGTATATCAGAATCAATGATATCGGCGAGGAGGCCTACGCCAATATGTCCAAATGGGACATTGGGGATATCCTTGAAGTTACGGGCTTTGTATTCCGCACGCGCCGGGGGGAAATCTCCGTCCACGCAAAGGAGGTAACGCTCCTTGCAAAGTCCCTGCTGCCATTGCCCGACAAATTCCATGGGCTAAAGGATACAGACCTGCGTTACCGCCAGCGGTACGTCGATTTGATGGTAAACCCCGAGGTGAAGGATACCTTTGTCAAGCGCAGCAAAATTATCAAGACCATCCGCCAGTGCCTTGACGACAAGAGCTTTATCGAGGTCGAAACGCCTATTTTGAATACCATCGCGGGCGGCGCCGCGGCAAGGCCGTTTATTACGCACCATAATACGCTGGATATCGACCTGTATTTGAGGATTGCGCCCGAGCTTTACTTAAAGAGGCTGATTGTCGGCGGGATGGAGCGTGTGTATGAAATCGGCAGGCTGTTCCGAAACGAGGGCATGGACGTCAAGCACAATCCGGAATTTACAACGATTGAGCTCTACCAGGCGTACACCGACTACAACGGTATGATGGATATTACAGAGGAGCTTATCAACAAAGCGTGCCTTGCGGTCAACGACACAGACCAGATTACCTACCAGGGCGAGGAAATCAGCCTCAAGCTCCCGTTTGCCCGCATGACGATGATAGACGCGGTAAAGCAATACGCGGGCGTGGATTTCGGCGCGTTTACAGGCGACACGGAAAAGGCAAAGGAAGCTGCCGAAAAGCTCCATCTGGAAGTAAAGAAGACGGATACCTGGGGCAACATCCTCAATACCGCGTTTGAAGAATATGTCGAGGAGCAGCTTTTGCAGCCGACGTTTATTTACGATTACCCCGTCGAGGTCTCCCCGCTTACCAAGCGCAAAAAGGGGACTCCGGAGCTTGTAGAGCGCTTTGAGCTGTTTATAACGCGCCGCGAGCTTGCAAACGCGTACACGGAGCTCAACGACCCTATTGACCAGCGCGGGCGCTTTGAGCACCAATTAAAGCTGCGTGAGGCGGGCGACGAGGAAGCCAACATGATAGACGAGGATTTCATCACCGCGCTCGAATACGGCATGGCCCCGACCGGCGGCATGGGCATGGGCATCGACAGGCTCGTCATGCTGCTGACAGACAGCGCTTCTATCCGCGACGTGCTGCTGTTCCCGACGATGAAGCCCAAGGACTGAAGCTTCTGTGGCTTTTTTTCGCGTCCCGGCTGACGAAATCGCGGAAATCCGGCCGCATACAACATGTATGCCCCCTTTTTCGCGCATCCCATTCATTTGCCTGTGAAAAATCTTTTGGAGGCTTATACGAATTCTGGTCTTTCCAGATTTTTATAAAACGACGTGTCGATTTATAGAAATAGGAAAACGGCGTGCGGCTTGAACAATTGGTACGCTTAAGTCTGAAACCAGTTTATCAAACATATCCTGTGCGGGGCGGGTTTCCCGCCCCGCGTTTACATAGCAGAACGATACCATATCCCATTTATTATGTATATGGGACAACAACCAAACATGACAGGAGGTCATACGAATGAAAAGCGATAAAATTACAAAATCGACTAACGCGGCGCCGCAGAGGTCGCTGCTTCACGCGCTGGGACTTACAGACGAGGAAATAGGCAAGCCGCTCGTCGGCATTGTCAGCTCAAAGAACGACATCGTCCCGGGCCACATGAATCTCGATAAAATCGAAGAGGCCGTCAAGCTGGGCGTATCCATGGCGGGCGGTATTCCTATCGTGTTCCCGGCCATCGCCGTATGCGACGGCATCGCGATGGGGCACGAGGGCATGAAGTATTCCCTTGTCACAAGGGAGCTGATTGCCGACTCCACCGAGGCCATGGTCAAAGCGCACGCGTTCGACGCGCTTGTGATGATACCGAACTGTGATAAAAACGTCCCGGGGCTCCTGATGGCGGCGGCCAGGGTAAACATCCCCTGTATCTTCGTAAGCGGCGGCCCGATGCTCGCCGGTACGGTCGACGGCAAAAAAATCAGCTATTCCACGGTTTCCGAGGCTGTCAGCCGCTATAAGGTCGGCGAAATAGACGAGGAGAAGCTCAATGAAATCGAAAACAAGGCATGCCCGACGTGCGGGTCCTGCTCCGGCATGTTCACGGCGAACTCCATGAACTGCCTGACAGAGGTGCTGGGCATGGGGCTAAAGGGCAACGGTACCATCCCGGCTGTTTATTCGGAGCGCCTGCGCCTGGCAAAGCGCGCCGGCATGCAGGTGATGGAGCTTTATAAAAAGAACATCTGCCCGCGCGACATTATGACGCAAAAGGCGTTCCAGAACGCCCTGACCGTCGATATGGCGCTCGGCTGCAGCACGAACAGCATGCTGCACCTCCCTGCGATTGCGCACGAGTGCGGCATAGAGCTTGATTTAAGCTCCGCAAACGAAATTTCCGCAAAAACGCCGAACCTCTGCCATTTAGCGCCCGCGGGCGACCACTTCATCGAGCAGTTGAACGAGGCGGGCGGCGTGTACGCCGTCATGCACGAGCTTTCAAAGCTCGGCCTGGTTGAAACGGGCCTTCCCACCTGCACAGGCAAAACCGTGGGAGAGAATATTGCGGGCTGTGAAATCAGGGATACGGAGGTCATACGCCCCGTGTCTGACCCGTACAGCAAGACGGGCGGCATCGCCGTGCTCAAGGGCAACCTGGCGCCCGACGGCTGCGTCGTCAAGCGCAGCGCAGTTGCGCCCGAAATGATGCACCATAAGGGCAGCGCGCGCGTGTTCGACTGCGAGGAGGACGCGCTGGACGCCATCTACAAGGGCAATATCAACGCGGGCGACGTCGTGGTCATCCGTTATGAGGGGCCGAAGGGCGGCCCCGGCATGCGTGAAATGCTCAACCCGACCTCCGCGATTATGGGCAGCGGCCTTGGAAACTGCGTCGCGCTCATCACGGACGGCAGGTTCTCAGGCGCCACGAGGGGCGCCGCAATCGGCCATGTATCGCCTGAGGCGGCTGTCGGCGGCAACATTGCGCTCATAGAAGAGGGCGATACCATCGAAATCGACATCGACAGCAACACGATTAACGTTTTAATATCCGATGATGAAATGGAACGCCGCCGCGCAGGCTGGAAGCCGCGCGCCCCGCGCATTACAAGCGGATACCTTTCCCGCTACGCAAAGCTCGTGACCTCCGGGACAAAAGGCGCGGTGCTAGAGTAAAGTTCCTGTCTAAATAGGAGGAAGCCTGTAAAAAAACGCTTTGTTTTTGTGCAGGGTACACAATTCACCCCTTGTATTATTGTTACAAGGGGTGAATTTTTCATTTTTAGGGAAATTCATTTGAATAGGTTTGGCAATTCTGCTATAATTAGAAAGCGATTACTTCTGTAATTGTAAAAATTGTCTTAATTTGGCGAATTTATTTTATTCCCCACGGGCAAGCGAAAGGAGTTACCCCTATTGAAACAGTATGACGCAAAAAAGATTATGAACGTTGCCCTTGCAGGCCACAGCGGGTCAGGAAAAACCTCTGTTGCGGAATCTATGATTTATCTTGCAGGAGCGTCCGACAGGCTCGGAAAGGTCAATGAAGGAAATACCGTACTGGATTTTGATCCGGAAGAAATAAAGCGTAAGGTTTCCGTCGTAACGGCAGTCGCGCCGATCGAATGGAAGGGATACAAGATAAACCTCATCGACACCCCCGGCCTGTTCGATTTCGCGGGCGGCTTGTGCGAGGGTATGCGCGCGGCGGACACGGCGCTGATTGTCGTGTCGGGCAAAAACGGCGTGAACGTCGGTACAGAAAAGGCGGTCAAGTCTGCTACCAAGGCCGGACGCACCAAGGTGTTTTTTGTAAACGGGCTGTGTGACGAAAGCGCGCGCTTCTACCGCGTCTTCGAAACGCTCAAGGCGTCCTTTGGGCCGTCTGTCTGCCCGGTTGTTGTGCCTTATATCGTGGACGGCCAGGCAAACTGCTACATAAACCTGCTCGAACACCGCGCCTACCTGTACGACGAAAACGGCAAGGTCACGCAGACCGCCATGCCCGACATGGGCGACAGGCTCGAAGGGCTGCGCACCGCAATCAACGAGGCGGTCGCGGAAACGAGCGACGAAATGTTTGAAAAATATTTCAGCGGCGAGGAATTCACGCCGGAGGAGATTATTGTCGGCATCAGCCAGGGCGTCAAAAATGGTACCATCAGCCCTGTATTCTGCGGCGACGCACAGAACACGTACGGAATAGACCAGCTGTTAAACGGCCTTTCGTGGCTTGCGCCCACGGCTGACGCGGGCAGCGAGCTCGGTGTAGACACCAACGGCGACCCGGTCGAGATTTCCGTCAATGAAAGCGGCGCGGCGGCGGCCGTCGTCTTTAAGACGGTAGCCGACCCGTTTGTCGGCAAGCTTTCTTACTTTAAGGTAATATCAGGCAAGGTATCTCCCGAAACGCCGCTTATCAATATGCGTACAGGCAACCAGGAGCGTATTGGCAAGGTCATGGTCATCCGCGGCAAAAAGCAGGAGGACATGGCGTATATCGGCGCGGGCGACATCGGTGCCGTGGCAAAGCTGCAAAGCACCAACACAGGCGACACGCTCTGCGCGCCGACCCGCAAGGTTATCTTAGACCCGGTCGTATATCCTGCGCCGTCCTATTCCATGGCAATCCTGCCGAAGAACAAGGGCGAGGAGGATAAGGTCGCCCAGGCGCTTTCAAGGATTATAGAAGAAGATCCGACCATAAAGCTTGAAAACAATACGGAAACCCACCAGATGGTCATCTCCGGCTTGGGAGAACAGCACCTCGACGTCGTGGTATCCAAGCTCAAGATAAAATTCGGCATAGAGGTAACGCTCGAGCAGCCGAAGGTCGCATACAGGGAGACCATCCGCAAGAAGGTACAGGTACAGGGCAGGCATAAGAAGCAGTCGGGCGGACACGGCCAGTTCGGCGACGTCTGGATTGAATTTGAACCCTGCGACAGCGACGGATTGGAATTCGCAGAACGTGTCGTCGGCGGCTCCGTCCCGAAGGGATTTTTCCCGGCGGTGGAAAAGGGCCTGCGCGACTGCATCAAAAAGGGTCCGCTTGCAGGCTATCCGGTAGTCGGGCTCAGGGCGACGCTCTACGACGGCTCGTACCATCCGGTCGATTCTTCCGAAATGTCGTTTAAAATGGCGGCGGCCGTAGCTTATAAAAACGGAATGCCGCAGGCAAGCCCCACATTGCTTGAGCCAATCGGCTCGCTCAAAGCAACTGTTCCCGATAACAACATGGGCGATATCATGGGTGAGGTCAACAAGCGCCGCGGCCGCGTGCTCGGCATGAACCCCGGCGAGGACGGCATGCAGGTCGTCGAGGCCGAGGTTCCTATGGCGGAAATGCACGATTTCTCCACCTATATCCGTCAGGTCACACAGGGCCGGGGCAGCTTTACCTTTGAATTTGCCCGTTATGAAGACGCGCCCGCGCAGGTTGCCCAGAAGGTAATCGAGCAGGCAAAGGCGCAGCTGGAGGAGTAATCACATAGAACGAAAAAGGGGAGCGCGAAGGCGCTCCCCTTTTTCTATAAAAATGTTTTATGCGGCGTACAAGCCTGTTTACAAGCTTTTACCGGAAACTGACACGGCGCCTGTAAGAAATTTACACGGCCCTGCTATAATTTGCGCGTAATATCGTTGCGGGTATTTTTTACACGTCAGCAAACGGGAATATTATCTCACGTAAAAAGCCGCCCTGCTTTATAACAGGGCGGCTTTACCCGCGAATATACACAAAGCGGTATATATAATTACGGCTCCACAATATTGAAGAAGAACTCAAAATCGACTATATTGGCGCAAAGCTTATCAAGTACGGCCTTATCGCCCTCAATTTTTATCAATTTCTTTTGCTGCCCGGCGTCTTTGCTCAATATTGCGAACAGGCCGGCCTTTGGCATGGTAAGGGTTGCGTCCGCGCCGTCCTTCTGTACGCCTGTCTGGTACAGCAGCACGCCGCTGTGTACGGTCAGCAGGTAATTTTCCCCGGTGTCGGTTATCTTCAAGTTGATTTTTAAGTTTAAATCCTGCGCCGCGTTGGAATCGGTACGGATTCCCAAATAATCCAGCATCATTTCCGGCGTCATGCTCCGCTGTGTATCTGCGCTGCCGTTCGCGCGGTATTTGTCGTCCGAAACGGTGCCTTCCCGCAGCTCCTTCGCGCCCGACAGGTAAGCGTTGCGCCATGGCCCCGATTCCGCCTGGTATCCAAGCTGCTCGAGCGCGTCCGCGCAGAGATAGCGCGCCTCTTTATTTTCGGGGTCGGCGTATACCAGCACGTTTGTAATTTCCGCTACCCACTGGTACTCTCCCTTATCGAAATCTTCCTTTGCTTTTTTGAGAACCGCGCCGGTGTCTCCCAGGTATTCCACGTATTTTTTTGCGCTCTCGCTTGGGTCGAGTGCCCCAAGATGCACAGGGTTTGCGTCGTACCAGCCCATAAATCTTTGGTATACGGCTTTGGCGTTATGCGCGACCGTCCCGTAATACTGCCTTGTATACCAGTTCTTTTCCAGCTCGGCGGGTAGCTTTATTTTGTTCGCAATTTCGTTTTCCGTCAGCCCCTGGTTGAGATACATCAGCGTCTGGTCGTTTATAAACTTATAGACCGCGGCGGTATCCACCATATATTTCCTGATTTTTGCGTTTTCCCAGTGCGGCCAGTTGTGCGACTGGAATACGGTTTCCACCTTCGTCCCGTATCGGGAAACCGCCTCCATGATATACTCTGCCCACGCGTTGCCGTCGCGTACCTGCGCGCCGCGCAGCGTGTAGAGGTTATGCAGCGTGCCCGTACAGTTCTCGGCAAGCCACAGCGCGTTTTTCTGCGGGAACCACGTGTTCATTTCAGCCGGGGCTTCCGTACCGGGCGTCATCTGGAATTCCATTGCGATGCCGTCGACCGTCCTTTTTTCACCTGTTTCCTTTATGATGTCGTTTGGTGTTATGTAAGTAATGGTTCCCTTTGACTGCCCCATGCCAATGCCCATTGCAAGGGTTCCCTGCGGGGAGCTTTGGAGCAGCGTCCCATATTGGTAATTTGCCCTGCGCCCCATTGCGTTGCCGGCATAAACGTTTTCGCTGATGGCATGCTCCTCGAAGCCCTCGGGTACAATGATGGGTATTTTCCTGTCCGTTACCTCTTCCTCAGACACAATCCCCTTGATGCCGCCGTAATGGTCGACATGAGGATGGCTGATGACGATGCCTGTCACAGGCCGTTTGCCCAGATGCTCCTCCACAAGCTGCATGGCCGCCTTGCTGCACTCCATGCTCATCAGCGGGTCAAATACAATCCAGCCGGTTTTGCCTTCTACCAGCGTCATGTTTGACATATCATACCCGCGCACCTGGTAAATACCGTCAGATACCTCAAACAGGCCATAGATATGGTTGAGCTGGGTATCGCGCCACAGGCTCGGATTGACGGTCGCCGGAGCCTGCGCATTGTTTTCAACAAAGCTGTAAGCCTTCTGGCTCCAAATGACTTTTCCGTTTTCATCCTTGAGCTCAAGCGCTTCCGGCGCCGCAATCAGGCCCTTCTGTGCGCAGGCAAACTCATCCTTGTCGCCAAAATCGAGCGCGGTATATACGGCTTCGTTGTTTTCCTTTGTAATTTGTGTCGCTTCCTTTTGTTCGGGGGTCAGGGGTTCGTCCGTGCCGCTTTCCCCGCATGAGACAAGCTGCAGGCAGAAGAGTATGCACAGCAGCATACAAAGGGCGGCGCAGATGGTTCGTTTCATAGAAATTCCTCCTTTAGAATCGGTGATTGTTTCCCAATTGGGGTTCCTTTTATTTACTGTCAAATATATCATACCAAGGAAAAGAAGGTCCAGTCAAATCAATTGTTTATTTATTTGTGGCATATTGGAATTTATGTTTGTTTTTAGCCGGAAGAAGACGCATAAAAACGCTGTTATATAGCGCAAAAATCAACTGCTAGGAAACTTTTCTTTCCGCAATAGGATTTTCTGTTTACCCGGTGTGTTTTTTGCTGATTCATCTTGTGTTTCTATATTCCTTCGGGTAAAATGGGGGATGGATATGGGGAAGCGCCCTATGTCACTTTTACTGAAGGAGTACATATATGCTGAAAATACAACATCTGACGAAAACCTACGGGGATAAAAAAGCGGTGGACGACCTGAGCCTGGAAATCAGGCCCGGCGAGATTTACGGCTTTATCGGCCACAATGGCGCCGGAAAGACCACAACCATCAAGGCCTGCTGCGGCCTGCTGCAGTTTGACAGCGGCGAAATCACGGTAGACGGCGTTTCTGTTAAGGAAAATCCGCTCGAATGTAAAAAACGGCTTGCCTATATACCGGATAATCCCGACCTTTACGATTTTATGCCGGCTATTAAGTATTTGAATTTTGTTGCCGATATTTACGGCGTTTCAAAGGAAGACCGCGCGCAGCGTATTAAAAAGTATGCGGATATGTTTGAAATTACAGATAACCTTGCCCAGCCAATCAACTCCTTTTCCCACGGTATGAAGCAGAAGCTCGCCGTCACCTCGGCTTTGATTCACGACCCGAAGCTGATGCTGCTCGACGAGCCGTTTGTCGGGCTTGACCCGATGGCTTCGCACCTGCTTAAAGAGCAGATGCGCGCCCTGTGTGACAGGGGCGGCGCAATCTTCTTCTCCACCCACGTTCTTGAGGTAGCGGAAAAGCTCTGCGACAAGATTGCGATAATCAAGGGCGGGAGGCTTATTGTATCCGGCCCTACAGACGAGGTGCGCGGCAATACGTCCCTGGAGGAAGTATTCCTGGAACTGGAGGAGAACCATGGGTAAAACAGTCTGGTTTTTGATGAAAAACCGTTTGTACACGCTTTTTATGTCATCTTTTTTCAAGAAATCAGCAAAAACCGGCAAGCCGCAGGGCGCGGGGAAAATGGTATCGTTTATTGCTTTGGGTGTATTCCTTGCGGCCTGCTTTATGTTTGCAATGGGTTCAATGTTCCTGCTTGTCGCGTACGGCCTGGTCAAAAACAATATGTCCTGGATGTATTTCTCTTTGACCGCCATTGCGGCTGTCGCGTTTTCGCTGTTCGGCAGCGTGTTCGCGGCGCAGTCATACGTCTTTGACGCAAAGGATAACGAGCTGCTGCTCAGTATGCCCATTAAGCCCGGCGCCATCCTTTTGAGCCGTATTCTGATGCTGCTGGCGCTGTCCTATATTTACGGGCTTATCGTTTTTATTCCGGCGGGGGTTGTTTTCGCCTTGTTCGCGCCGTTTACCCCGCTGATGCTTTTGTATTTTATATTGGGCGCTCTTTTGCTGCCGCTACTGTCGGTCGCGCTCACGTGTGTGCTTGGCTGGCTGATTGCGCTGATTTCTTCTAAAATGCGCCGGAAAAATATTCTTACAACTATTTTCATGTTTGTGTTTATCTTTGCTTATATCTTCTTTTTCTCAAACCTTATGGGTTATTTGAATCTTTTGATTACAAACAAAGACGCGGTGGCACATGCGATTCAAAGCTATATGGCTCCTTTTTATAACTTCGGCATGTCGGTGGGCTCCGGCAGCATCGTGGATTTCCTTCTGCTCGCGCTGTGGTGCCTGGCACCTGTGACAGTGGTTTACCTCATTTTGTCAAGAAGCTTTATCCGCATTATTACAACGAAAAAGGGCCATGCCAAGGTCAGGTATAAGGAAAAATCAGTCAATAGGAAAAGCCCGCGCCACGCGCTGCTCAGAAAAGAGCTGGGATATTTCCTGAGTTTCCCTTCTTATATTTTCAACTGCGGCTTTGGTACGGTGTTTTGTGCGATTATGGGTGTCGCCCTGGCTTTTATCGCGCCCAATATGATAGCCGCGCTTGACCAGGAGCTGCCCGGCTTTTCGTCTTTGGCGCCGCTTGCCGTCACGGCGGCAATTTGCCTGCTCTCCTCGTTCAACGACGTGTCAGCGCCTTCTATCTCCCTGGAGGGGAAAACACTTTGGATTATGAAGTCTATGCCGCTTAAGGCAAGCGACGTGTTCTTTGCAAAATCCATGAGCAACCTGGCGGTAAGCCTGCCCGGTATTCTCATCGCGGCGGTCATCAGCTGGTTTGTCTTGCCGGTCGGTATCGTGGACTGCGTGCTGATGCTCGTGCTCCCCGTGCTCGTCTGTACGTTTACCGGAATGCTTGGCCTCGGCGTCAATTTGCTTTGCCCGCGCTTCGACTGGGTAAACGAAACGTCGGTCATTAAGCAGAGCATGGCGGTTTTTATTACCGTGATGGTCAGCATGGTGCTGACCGCGCTGCCGTTTGGCATTGCGGTGCCGCTTGCGGGCTTCAGCCCAATTCCCGGCTGGGCACTGATGCTTCTGTGTGTTCTTTACTTCGGCATACTTAACGCGTTGTGCTTTGCGTTCCTGCGCACAAAGGGAAAACGCATTTACGAGGAGTTCAGCGTATAACCGTTCATAGGCCAGCGGTCCCGCCCGGCAGTGGCGGGGCCGCTCTTTGTCAAACAAGTTGGAGAGATTTTTTATTGCCTGTATAGCTATTTAAGCCGTCATAATGCGGCATAGCGTGTAACAGCATTGTTTGTAAAGTTGGGCACCACGAAATACAAAATCAGCAAGCCCTTGTCCAGCCTGCTGGTGTGCATAGTATACCGCACTTTCCCTGAAACCGTGGGGCCTGTATGATTTATCCTGAACCCCTGAAAACGGGCTTCTATCGTTCCGTATGACCGCCCCGGCGTGAGACTGGCCCCGTCTCACACCAGGGCTATTTTTATGTGCGGTGGGAATCCCAATCCCATACAAAACAATCGCGGCAAGCAGGGCAAGTGCATATGCACTTGCCCT